>Ga0335069_10000673_pt1 | contig 55829 bp, 52 predicted proteins | sample Lox_Sample_11_FD_206714 | JGI IMG/M metagenome (GOLD analysis project Ga0335069, IMG submission 206714) | Soil microbial communities from Loxahatchee National Wildlife Refuge, Florida, United States - Lox_Sample_1.1 | ecosystem: Environmental > Terrestrial > Soil > Wetlands | place: USA... | reverse complement strand
CCGCCAGCCGTCGGGCCGCCGGCGCGGCTCGGCGAACCGCAGCGGGTTGCGGGCGTGGTAGGCGGCCACCTCGTCGTGGGTGACCTGCACCGCCGCGGTGACGTCGGCGAACAGCGCCCGCGCGAGGAGGTCGGCCAGCGTGGCCGCCGCCACGCTGCCGATCTCCAGCCGGGCCGTGATGTCGGGCAACACCTCGGCCTCGGTCGGCGCGCCGCGCGCGGCCAGGCCGCGCGCGGCGGCCTCGGCGGCGACCACCCGCTGGGTCACGATCAGTTGGGTCAGCCAGCGCCGGAGCTGACGACCCTCGCCGGTGCCGCTGGCCGGCAGCGCGGCCGCGGCCGGGCCAGCACGCAGTCGCGCCTCGGCCGCGTCGACCTCAGCGACCGGAACGGGAAGGCCGGCAACCGTTGCGACCACGCTCATGTCACGCTCACCCGTACCGCCGGTGAGTAGACCAGCCGTCCGGCGCACCCGACCCGCACCAGGGCCCACCACCGGCCGGGGTCCAGCCCGGCCGGTGGGCTCACGTCGAAGCTGAGGTCAACGGTGCCGCGGGCCGGCAGCACCGCGCTGAGCACGGCGGGGTGCATCCATTCCCAGCTGCCCCACGGGCTGATCAGGTGCGCCTCCAGCGCCAAGTCGGCCCGGGCCCGGGTGCCCAGCGTGACGGTCAGGGCGGCGGTCTCGCCGGCTCTGAGGCTGATCTGCGCGGGGCCGTCGACCAGGTAGACCAGGTCGGAGAGGTCGACCGGTGCCCCGCCCACCGCCACCACGCACACGTCCTCGACCGGCTGTCGCCAGGCGGCCGGGACACCCTCCCCGGTGACGCGGAGCTGCGCGCGGACCGGATACAGGCCGGGTCGGGCACCGGCGGGGACCGACATCACGACCTCGGCCTCCCGATGGTCGCCGCTGCACAGCGTGAACGGAAGTTCGGCGGGCGCGGCCGACCAGCCGTCCGGACATATCACCGTCACCATCCCGTGCACAGTGGCATCGCTGCAGTCGCTGGCCGCGGTGAGGCGCAAGCTGACCTGGCCGCCCGGTTCGGCCGTCGCCAGCGTCGGGTGCAGATGCGCGACGGCCGGCAGCCCGCCGAGCGGCGCGGGGCCCCGGTTGTGCAGCCAGTACCGCGCGTACAGCGGCTGGGCGGTCTCGGCGTGCGGGGCGAGCTCGCTGGAGTCGGTCGGTATGCGGGGCATCTGCAGCCGGGCCAGCACGGTCGCCACTTGGTAGCCATGCAGGTCGATCGACGGCATGGGTTCCCCCGGCTTTTCCAGTAGGTCGGCGGGTCGCAGGTCGCTCAGCTTCCCGAATTCCGAGTCGAGGGCAACGGCGGTGTCCGCGCCCGTCGTCTCCACCAAGCGCAGCGCGATCGCACCAGGGTCGACCGGCTGGGCGCTACCCGCTGTCAGCGGGTTGCCGGCCGCCTTGAGCGCCGCCAGGTGTACCGAGTGGGCGGGTTCGAGGCGCAACAGGGATCCGGCGGGTGCCAGCTTGGCCTGGCGCCGGCCGGGAAGGACGGCGAGCAGTGGGTGGGAGAACTGCGCACTGCGGCCGGGGACCTCGACACGTCGCCAGTCGCCCTCGCCGCTCACCAGCGCATAGTCGAAATCGTGTGTCCAGTGCTGGAGTTGGAAGTTCGAGCCGTCCGGCGCGGTGCGGCGTGGTTCGTCGATCCAGGTGCCCGACGGCCAGCCGGTGCACGAGCGCATCAGCGCGGTGTGCAGGGTGCCCTCGGCGTCCACGGCGAAGCTGGGCACGCCCCGGTTGAGCAAAGCCACGGTACGGTCCTCGAAAGGGCCGGTTCCGGCGGGCGCGCGCTGGGCGACAGTGATCTCGGCATCACCGAGATCGTCGGCCACTGATTTGATCGCCGCTTGCAGGTCGGTCTCGTTGCGCCCGGCGATCACCAGAACCGGCAGCGCCCGCAGCGGGCGCAGGTCGGCGTCGGGCACCCACACCACGGCCAGCGGCGTCGCGGCCGGCAGCCACAAGCGAGCCTGGCCGGTGGTTGCCAACTGACGGTCGAGCTCGGCGGTGTAGACCGGATCGGCCTGCGCCAGCACGGCTTTGGTGAAGGCGTTGCGGTCGGGTCCGCCCAGCGCGATCCGCAGATCGGGCAGGTTGGAATCGGCTTTGAGGTGGCCGTAGCGCGGCTTGTCCGCGCCGCTGCAGGTGGCCGTGACGCCGGCGCGGACCAACGCGACCATCAGCTCATGGGCCAACGGTGCGGAGGCCGGCTCGGCCGGCGACACCACTTCGGCGACCGACACCGCCCGCACGGCGTCGGCGCCGAGCCGGATCCGCACCGCCGAGGACAGCCCGAACCAGCGGTAGGCCGGATTATCCAGCGTCCACGGGTGCCGTGCGGTATCGACCGAGCGCGGTCCGTCGTGCAACAACGCGAAACCGCGCCCGACGACGGCGTCGCCCACCTCGCTGACCGGCATGGCGCCGGGCATCGGACACGCCCACCGCAGCCGCAGTAAGCGGTCGGATCCGGTGAACTCGTCGATGCGGGTGCGGCAGTCCACCCGCGGCACGCCGTCCCACAGGGTCAGGGTTTGGGTGTAACGCAACAGCCCGTCGATCTCACCTTGCACGACCAGCCGCTGACCGAGCGGGCCGCGGTAGGCCCGCACCCGCGCCGGTGATTCCGACGAGCACACCACCGGCCCCTTGGGCAGTAGGTGCCACGGGCCCTCGCCCTGCGTCGGATGCGCCGGGTATTCCTCGTAGACCGCGAGCTCGTTGCCCACCCGGCCCTCGGCGATCAGCTGCCGCCCGTTGTGTTCCCAGGACACGACCGCCCCGCCATGGGCCGGGTCGACGCGCAGCCGGTAGTGCTCGTTGGCGATCCCCAACCCGGGCACCGGTTGCCAGCCGCTCGACGCGGTGCCGGAGACCAGCCGGTAGGCCTTCCAGCCCAGCGACGGCACGTCCCGCGCCAGCCAGGTGACCGACCGGCCGTCGTGCTCGACGTGCACGGGCTGCTCGACGTCGTCGGGATCGAGCACCCGCACGCCCGGCCGCAGCGGCGCGTCGAGGCGCGCGGTGACGATGTCGGTGCGCCGCTGCGCCAGTGGGTTCCACACGATCACGTCACCGTCGATCGCGCCGGACAGCAAGGCCAGCGAGTTGTCGCGGGCCGCGCGTCCCAGCTCCCAGGCCTGGCGCCAGCCGGTCAGCAGATCCAGATACACCTGATCGGACTCCGAGCCGGTGATGGCGTCGTGGTGGGCACCGTAGGCCAGTTGCACCCAAGCCTTGGCGAAGGCGGCCTGCGGGTACTCGGCGCCCGCCATCTGCGCGGCGAACACGGCGAAGCGCTCGGCCTCCAGCACCGCATTCTCGGCGGCCCGGTTGGCTTGTTTGGTGTCGATGTAGGACACGTCCTTGCCCGTGTAGATCGGGTTCATGTCACGGGTCTGCGGCGACGGCAGCCGGCCACGCTCGGCCAGTTCGGCGCGCACCGCCGCGAAGAACTCCCGCGGCACCGCGCAGACGAATCGCGGCCAGGTGTAGCGCGCGGCCCAGTCGCGGTGGATGGCGGTGACCCACTTGTTCGGCGGGGTGTAGTCGGTGCCGACGGGCAGCAGCACGTTGCGCGTCAAGGCGACCTTCTTGAGCTGGTCGAACAGCTGGTAGGTGGCGTCCTCGGCTTCGGCCAGCGAGGTCGACGAGTCCATCCCCCAGCCCGCCCCGTAGTGCGCGGGCATGTAGTGGGTGAGCAGGCCGCGGCCGGACGGCGCGATCCACTCGAACTCGCTGCAGAACTGCATGCGCTGGAAGGCACCGCCCGCGGTCGGGCCCCACTGGTGGTGTGGTCCGCGCGCCCAGGAAGTCGACGTCAGGCCGGCGTCGGTGGCCAGGCCGGGGAATTGCGGGTCGTGGCCGAACACGTCGAGCTGCCATGCGGTGGCCGGATCAGCACCCAGCACGTGACGCTGAAATCCGCTGCCGTGCACAAGGTTTCGGATCGTCGTTTCCGGGCTGGTCAGGTTGGTGTTGGGTTCGTTGTAGGTGCCGCCCATCACCTCGACCCGGCCTTCGGCCAGCAACCGCCGCAGGTCGGGCCGGTCCTCGGGGTGGGTGTCCCAATACGGCTTGAGGTAATCCACTTCGGCCAGCACGAACTTGTACTCGGGCTCGCGGCGAGCCATCTCCAGATGCGCGTGCACCAGCTCGAAGCCGTTGGCCTGCCGGCCCGGCGGGTGCTCGGCCCACTCACTGGTATAGGCGCCTTGGGTGTTCCACCAGACCGGGTCGTAGTGGAAGTGGCTGATCATGAACATGGTCCAGCCGGGCTCGGCCACGGTGAATTCGAACGTGGTGCCGGCGCCACCGGTGTCGGCCCGCGCTCTGCGCCGCTCCCCGACGACGGGACGGTCCACCGTGACGGGGACCTCGACGACCTCCTGGCCGGCCGCGGCGACGCCCTGCCCGCTCAGTCCGGCGCCGTCGACGCGGATCGGGGCCGGCCTGGTGCACCCGGAGACCCTGACGCGCACCAGCTGCAATGGCGCTTCCGGGGGCCCGACGAACAGCTCGGTCGACGCCGCCGAAAGCACTTGCATTCCCGCACTTTACGGTGCGGCTGTCCATCCGGCTTAGGATCTGACGATGCCCGCCCTCGCCCCGCCGGTGGCCGACGAACGCAGCGCCCTGCGCGAATACCTGGCCTACCACCAAAGCGCGTATTTCGCCGTCTCATACGGACCCACCGATGAACAGGCCCGATCGACACCGTCGGTCAGTGCGTTGTCGATCGGTGGGCTGGTCAAGCACGCCGCCGGCATGCAGCGCAGCTGGATGGCACGTGTGGCCGCCGCACCCGACGCGCCACCCAAAGACCCCCGGCCGTTCGACGAACTCGCCAGGGAGTTCGCCGACCAGCACGTGATGCGTCCCGATGAGACCCTCGATGGGCTGTTGCGCGCGTTCGAGACCCAAAACTCCGAATCACTGCGGCTGGTGGAGACGGCCGACCTGGACGCCGCGGTGCCGGTGCCGCAGGACATTCCCTGGTTCCCCAAGAATCAGCAGGCCTGGTCGGTGCGCTGGGTGATCCTGCATGTCATCAACGAGCTGGCCCGGCACGCCGGGCACGCCGACATCATCCGGGAAACCATCGACGGCGCCACCATGTACGAGTTGATCGCGGGCCTGGAAGGCTGGGAAATCTCGGGTTGGGTGACGCCCTGGAAGCCGTGAGGGCGCTCACCGGAATTGGGACTTGACACCGCCGGTTTGGCACACTGCACTGATGAGCTCCACCAAACACCGAGACGTGGCCAAGCTGGACCGGGTGCCGCTGCCGGTGGAAGCGGCCCGAGTCGCCGTGACCGGCTGGCAGGTCACTCGCACCGCAACTCGCGTCCTCACCAAGCTGCCCGCGAAGGGCCCTTGGCAGCAGAAAGTGATCAAGCAGCTCCCGCAGACCTTCGCCGATCTCGGCCCGACCTACGTGAAATTCGGACAGATCATCGCGTCCAGCCCGGGGGCTTTCGGCGAATCGCTGTCCCGCGAATTCCGCGGCCTGCTCGACCGGGTGCCACCCGCGGACACCAACGAGATACACAAACTTCTGGTTGAGGAACTCGGCGGTGAGCCCGCCGAGCTGTTCGCCAAATGGGACGAAGAGCCGTTCGCGTCCGCCTCCATCGCCCAGGTGCACTACGCCACCCTGCACAGCGGTGAAGAGGTCGTCGTCAAGATCCAGCGGCCGGGCATCCGCCGCCGGGTGGCCGCCGACCTGCAGATCCTCAAGCGCTTCGCGCAGGCCGTCGAAATGGCCAAGCTGGGCCGCCGGCTGTCCGCGCAGGACGTGGTCGCCGACTTCTCCGACAACCTCGCCGAGGAGCTGGACTTCCGCCTGGAGGCGCAGTCGATGGATGCTTGGGTCTCACACCTGCACGCCTCCCCGCTGGGGCGCAACATCCGGGTGCCCAACGTGCACTGGAACTTCACCACCGAGCGGGTGCTGACGATGGAGCGGGTACACGGCATCCGCATCGACGACGTCGCCGCGATCCGCAAGGCCGGCTTCGACGGCGTCGAGCTGGTGAAGGCATTGCTGTTCAGCGTCTTCGAAGGCGGCCTGCGGCACGGGTTGTTCCACGGCGACTTGCACGCGGGCAACCTCTACGTCGACGAGCAGGGCCGCATCGTGTTCTTCGACTTCGGGATCATGGGCCGCATCGATCCCCGCACCCGCTGGCTACTGCGCGAGTTGGTATATGCGCTGCTGGTCAAGAAGGACCACGCCGCGGCCGGCAAAATCGTGGTGCTGATGGGCGCCGTCGGGACCATGAAGCCCGAGGCCCAGGCCGCCAAGGACCTGGAGCGCTTCGCCACCCCGCTGACCATGCAGTCGCTGGGCGACATGTCCTACGCCGACATCGGCCGGCAGCTCTCGGCGCTGGCCGATGTCTACGACGTCAAGCTGCCCCGGGAACTGGTGCTGATCGGCAAGCAGTTCCTCTATGTCGAGCGGTACATGAAGTTGCTCGCACCGAAGTGGCAGATGATGTCCGACCCGCAACTGACCGGATACTTCGCGAACTTCATGGTCGAGGTCAGCCGCGAGCACCAGACCGACGTCGAGGTTTAGGGGGCGCTGTCGTGGAGGTCCGCAGCGGGCACGCCATCTCCGGCGACCTGAAGCTCTACTACGAGGACATGGGCGACGTCGACGACCCGCCGGTCCTGCTGATCATGGGGTTGGGCGCCCAGCTGCTGCTGTGGCGAGCCGGCTTCTGCGAGAAGCTGGTTCGCCGGGGGCTGCGCGTCATCCGGTACGACAACCGGGACGTCGGCCTATCCAGCAAGACACAGCATCGCAGCTCGGGGCAGCCGCTGGTGACGCGGTTGATCCGGTCCTGGTTGGGCCTGCGAAACAACGCGGCATACACGCTGGAAGACATGGCCGACGATGCCGCGGCGCTGCTGGATCACCTGGACATCACGCACGCCCATATCGTCGGGGCGTCGATGGGCGGAATGATCGCTCAGATCTTCGCCGCGCGGTTCCCGGAACGGACCAAGACGCTGGGAGTCATCTTCTCCAGCAACAACTCCCCGTTGCTGCCGCCGCCGGCCCCGAGCGCGCTGCTGGCCGTCCTCAAGGGCCCGCCGCCAGAGTCGCCGCGCGAGGTGATCATCGACAATGCGGTGCGCGTCAGCACCATCATCGGCAGCCCGCGCTACCGGGCACCCGCGGCACAGGTCCGCGCCGAAGCGGGCGAAGGGTACGATCGCAGCTACCACCCGCAAGGCGTCGCCCGCCACTTCGCGGCGGTCCTGGGCAGCGGCAGCCTGCTTGGCTACAACCGGCGGACGGTCGCACCGACGGTGGTCATCCACGGCCGGCACGACAAGCTGATGCGGCCCTTCGGCGGTCGCGCGGTGGCCCAAGCCATCAACGACGCCCGATTGGTGTTATTCGACGGAATGGGACATGATCTGCCACAGGAGTTATGGGACCACGTGATCAGCGAGCTGACGAGCAACTTCGCTAAAGCGAGCTGAAAGCCCTCGAAATATACGATTCCCCTGTGGTCTCGGGCCATGTCGCCGGGTTGTACGGTTGTCGAAGGAGGTGGGTCCATCAATGGCCAAGCTGAAGCCATATTACGAAGAGTCGCAGGCAACCTACGACATCTCGGACGATTTCTTCGCGCTGTTCCTCGACCCCAACATGGTGTATACCTGCGCCTACTTCAAGAACGACGACATGACGCTGGAAGCGGCGCAGCTCGCCAAGCTGGACCTCGGGCTTGAGAAGCTGAACCTCGAGCCGGGAATGACGTTGCTCGATGTCGGATGCGGATGGGGTGGGGCCGTGGTCCGCGCCGTCGAGAAATACGACGTGAATGTCATCGGCATCACATTGAGCCGCAACCACTACGCGCGCACCAAAGCCCGGCTGGAAGCCATTCCGACCACGCGCCGGGCCGAGGCCCGGTTGCAGGGCTGGGAAGAGTTCGACGAGCAAGTCGACCGCATCATCAGCTTCGAGGCCTTCGACGCTTTCAAAAAGGAGCGTTGGCCCGCGTTTTGGGATTGGGCTTACAAGACCCTGCCCGACAATAGCCGGATGATGATGCACAGCATATTCACCTATCCGCAGTCGGCTTGGAAAGAACTCGGCGTCCAGATCACCATGTCGGATCTACGCTTTTTCCACTTCCTCGGTAAGGAAATCTTCCCGGGCGGGCAGATGTGCGGCGAACCCGACATCGTCGACTATGCGCAAGCCAGCGGTTTCTCGATCGAGCAGATTCAATACCTGCAGCCGCATTACGCGCGGACGCTGGACATGTGGGCGGCCAATCTCGAGGCGAATCGCGAACGCGCCATCGCCATCCAGTCCGAAGAGGTCTATAACCGCTTCATGCGCTATCTGACCGGATGCGCGGACCTCTTCCGCAAGGGCATCTCGAACGTGGCCCAGTACACACTCACCAAGTAGCTCCTCCGGGGGCTCGAAGTGGGGTTGGGTATCGTGTGCACGTCGCACCACCCGTCGACCGTGCGTGGTGAAAGGTGCGTGAACTTCATCCAGGGGAAGAAGACGGAAAATGGCCGATCAACGGACTAGCCCGACGAAGACGCGGACACGCTTTGAAGACATTCAGGCGCACTACGACGTCTCCGACGATTTTTTCGCCCTGTTCCAGGACCCGACCCGCACCTACAGCTGCGCCTACTTCGCCCGCGACGACATGACGCTGGAAGAGGCCCAGTACGCCAAGATCGACCTGAACCTGGACAAGCTGGACCTCAAGCCGGGCATGACACTGCTCGACATCGGCTGCGGCTGGGGCACCACCATGAAACGCGCCGTCGAGCGCTACGACGTCAACGTCATCGGCCTGACGCTGTCGAAGAACCAGCACGCCCGCTGCGAGCAGGTGCTCGGCGCGCTGGACACCGACCGGTCCCGTCAGGTGCGCCTGCAGGGCTGGGAGGATTTCACCGAGCCGGTCGACCGGATCGTGTCGATCGAGGCCTTCGAGCACTTCGGGCATGAGAATTACGACGACTTCTTCAAACGGTGCTTCGACATCATGCCCGAGGACGGTCGAATGACCGTCCAGAGCAGCGTCAGCTACCACCCGTATGACCTGGCGGCCCGTGGCAAGAAGCTGACCTGGGAGACGGCGCGCTTCATCAAGTTCATCGTCACCGAGATCTTCCCCGGCGGCCGGCTGCCCTCCACCGAGATGATGGTCGACCATGGTAAGAAGGCGGGTTTCGTTGTGCCCGAGCCGCTTTCGTTGCAGCCGCACTACATCAAGACCCTGCACATCTGGGCGGACACCCTCGAGTCCAACCGGGAGAAGGCCATCGCGGTCACCTCCGAAGAGATCTACGACCGCTACATGCGCTACCTGCGCGGGTGCGAGCATTACTTCACCGAGGAGATGCTGGACTGCAGCCTGGTGACCTACCTCAAGCCGGGCGCTGCCGCGTAGTTCGCATTCCTTGTCGGATTAGGGCTGCGCGGTTCGTCGAACAGGTAGAGAGTGGAGCACAGGGCTCCGCTCACTACCCGGAGGTGACGACCATGCAGTACTTCGCCTTGTTGATCAGCAGGGAACGCGAACTCACACCCGCCCAGGGGGCAGCCGAGATGGCGGCCTACGAGGCCTTCCACGCCAAGGCCGGCGCGGCGATTCGCGGCGGTGACGCGCTGCTGCCGGCGGCGACCGCGGTGCGGATTACCGGCGGCCCGGATGCGCCGGTGATCACCGACGGCCCGTTCGCCGAAGGCGCCGAGGTGGCCGGCGGCTATTACGTATTCGAGGCCGAAAACCTCGATGACGCCATTGCTTTCGCTCGCGACGTCCCGGCGGCCAAGCACGGCGCCGTAGAGGTCTGGCCGATGGCCGGCCCTGGGCTCGATCCGCAGCCGACCGAAGGCCCCACTTGGATCGCCCTGCTGCTGGAGCCGCCCGACCGGCCGGTTTCGCCGGGCACGCCGGAGTGGGAGGCGATGGCCGCCCAGCACCAGGACTTCGGTGCCGCGGCAGGTCAGCACATCAAGGGCGGCGCCGGGCTGCATCCGCCGTCCACGGCGACGACCGTGCGGGTGCGCGACGGCGAGGTGATCATCACCGACGGGCCGTACGTGGAAGGCGCCGAGGTCGCCAACGGCTTCTATGTGCTGTCGGCCGCCGACCGGGAAGAAGCCGTCAAGGTCGCGTCGATGATCCCGGCCTCTGCCGTGGAGCTGCGGCAACTGGCCGGCATCTCGGGGCTCTAGCCGCGGCGAATGGCCAACCTGGACGGTGTCTTCCGCCGGGAATGGGGACCTGCCGTCGCCGCGCTCGCGCGGTGGTCCGGCGACCTCACCGTCGCTGAGGACGCCGTCCAGGAGGCCTGTGCCGAGGCGCTGCGCGCCTGGCCTCGCGACGGCGTGCCCGACAGTCCGGGCGGCTGGCTGGTGGCTGTTGCCCGCAACCGCGCCCTGGATCGGCTACGCCGCGAATCCGTCCGTCCCGGAAAGGAATTGGCGGCAGTGGTTGACCAGATTCGAGCACGCACCGACGGCACCGATCCACACCCGGTCGTCGACGACGAACTGCGGATGATGTTCACCTGTGCCCACCCGGCCCTGGACCGGCATTCGCAGCTGGCCCTCACGCTGCGGCTGGTATCCGGGCTGACCGTCAGCGAAATCGCCCGTGCGCTGCTGCAGACCGAGGCGGCCGTCGGGCAGCGAATCACTCGTGCCAAGAATAAGATTCGGCATGCGAACATCCCACTGCGGGTGCCGCCCGCCGAGCTGCTGCCCGAGCGCACGCCGCACGTGCTGGGCTGCATCTACTCGGTTTTCACCGAGGGCTACTGGTCGACGGCCGGCCCCTCGGCGATTCGCGACGAACTGTGTGACGAAGGGATCCGGCTGGCCGGTGAGCTGTGCGCGCTGATGCCCCACGAGTGCGAGGCACACGCGCTAGCCGCGTTGATGCTGCTGCACGATTCAAGACGCGGAACCCGCGTCGATGACACCGGAATGCTGGTGCCCCTCGAGGAGCAGGATCGACGGCGGTGGGACCGTGGCCGCATCGCCCGCGGCCTGGACCGGCTCCGGCGGGCGGAGGGATCGACGGGCCCGTACCTGCCGCAAGCGGTGATCGCCGCACTGCACGCCACCGCGACGTCCTGGGAGGACACGGACTGGGCCGCGATCTGCGCGGCCTACGACCGGTTACTGCGGGTAACCGACTCCCCAGTGGTGCGCGCCAACCGTGCGCTGGCCGTCGGCTTTCGCGACGGCCCCGATGCCGGCCTGGCCGCTCTGGACAAGGTCGTGCACGATCCCCGGCTGAGCCGCTCCAATTTGGTCGCGACGATCCGCGCCGATCTGCTGCGGCGCGCCGGACGGCCCGGCGAAGCGGTCACCTGGTACCGAATGGCCATGCAGGTTAACGGTTCTGAGCCGGGCCGCGAGTTCTTGCGGCGGCGCATCGCCGAGTGCGGCGGCTAGCTTCCCCCGAAGCTAGGCCTCGGCGAAGTTCCGGGTCACTGCCGGGTCCACCGGAATGCCCGGGCCCGTCGTGGTCGACACGGTGATCTTCTTCAGGTAGCGACCCTTGGACGCAGATGGCTTGAGCCGCAGCACCTCGTCGAGCGCAGCGCCGTAGTTCTCCGCCAAGGCCTTCTCCTCGAAGGACGCCTTGCCGATGACAAAGTGCAGGTTGGCCTGCTTGTCGACGCGGAAGTTGATCTTGCCGCCTTTGATGTCGGCCACCGCCTTGGCGACATCGGGGGTGACGGTGCCCGTCTTGGGGTTCGGCATCAGGCCACGCGGACCCAGCACCCGAGCGACGCGACCGACTTTGGCCATCTGGTCGGGGGTCGCAATCGCGGCGTCGAATTCCAGCCAGCCACCCTGGATCTTCTCGATCAGGTCATCGCTGCCGACCACGTCGGCGCCGGCGGCCAGCGCCTGTTCGGCTTTGTCGCCGACGGCGAACACCGCGACGCGGGCGGTCTTACCGGTGCCGTGTGGCAGGTTGACCGTGCCGCGGACCATCTGGTCCGCCTTGCGCGGGTCGACACCGAGCCGAATCGCCACCTCGACCGTCGCGTCCTGCTTGGTCGACGACGTCTCCTTGGCGAGCTTGGCCGCCTGCAGCGGGGTATACAGGTTGCCGCGATCCACCTTCTCGGCGGCGGCGCGGTATGCCTTGCTGTTCTTGCTCATTGATTCATCCAATCTGACGTTGGGTCGTGGTTGACGGGCCGAAGCTGGCCCTCCCACGGGTAGGGGTCGTACTACTCGACGGTGATGCCCATCGACCGGGCGGTGCCGGCGATGATCTTGGCGGCGGCGTCGATGTCGTTGGCGTTGAGATCGGCTTTCTTGGTCTCGGCGATCTCGCGAACTTGATCCCAGCTGACCTTGGCGACCTTGGTCTTGTGCGGCTCCGCCGAGCCCTTGGCCACGCCAGCGGCCTTGAGCAGCAGCTTGGCGGCGGGCGGCGTCTTCAGCTGGAAGGTGAAGCTGCGGTCCTCGTAGACCGTGATCTCCACCGGGATGACCTGTCCGCGCTGATTCTCGGTGGCAGCGTTGTACGCCTTGCAGAACTCCATGATGTTGACGCCATGCTGGCCGAGCGCCGGTCCCACCGGCGGCGCAGGGTTGGCCTGCCCCGCCACGATCTGCAGCTTGATCAGCCCGACGACTTTCTTCTTCGGGGCCATGAGTTGTTGGTGTTCCTTTCGGGTTTTTCTAAATCTTCGAGACTTGGCTGAACGTCAGTTCGACTGGGGTTTCGCGGCCGAAGATCGACACCAGCACCTTGAGCTTCTGCTGTTCGGCGTTGACCTCGCTGATCGTGGCCGGCAACGTGGCGAACGGGCCGTCCATGACGGTCACCGATTCGCCAACCTGGTAGTCGACCTCGACGGCCGGACGTTCCAGCCCGCCCGACTCGACGGCCGCCGCGGTGGTTGCGGCGCCCTTCGCGCCCTTCTTCGCCGTCCCCCGGGGCAGCAGGAACTTCACCACGTCGTCGAGCGCGAGAGCCGACGGGCGCGAGGTGGCGCCGACGAAGCCGGTAACGCCCGGGGTGTTGCGCACCGCGGCCCACGAGTCGTCGGTCAAATCCATGCGTACCAGGATGTAGCCCGGCAGCACCTTACGGTTGACCTGCTTACGCTGGCCGTTCTTGATCTCGGTGACCTCTTCGGTGGGCACCTCCACCTGGAAGATGTAGTCGCCGACGTCCAGGTTCTGCACGCGGGTTTCCAGGTTGGCTTTGACCTTGTTCTCGTATCCCGCGTAAGAGTGGATGACATACCAGTCGCCGGGCTTGCTGCGCAGCTCGGCCTTGAGCGCGTCGGCCGGGTCGACCTCTTCGGCCGGCTCCTGAGGAGCCTCGGTCACCGAGGTTGGCGGCATTTCGGCAGCCTCGTCGCGCTCTTCTACGTCGGCCGCTTCACCCGCGGACGCGTCACCGTCGAAGGCAGTCACGGTTGTAAGTCCTTCCTGTCACTCGCTCAGCCGAACACCAACAGCACCAGCTTGGTCAGGCCGAAATCGGCGAGCCCAACCAGGGCCACCATGAAGGCCAGAAACACCAGCACCACCGAGGTGTAAGTGAGCATCTGTTTGCGGTTGGGCCAAATCACCTTCCGCATCTCCGCAACCACCTGCTTGAGGTAGTTGTAGACGAAGACGAACGGGTTAACCGCGCGGTCCCCGCGCTTCTTGGGTTTCTTGGCCTTCTTGGCTTTCGCGCCTTTTTTGGCCTTGTCTTCATCGGCGACCTCGACCCGGCCCGACGACTCCGCATCGAGGTCTTCGCCGGCATCAGCCGCTCGCTGCCGGGACCGCTTGCCGGTGGGCCGTTGCGGCCGCGTTGCCGGCTTGGTCACCACGGCTGTCCGGCCGCCGCCGGGGCGGCCGTCCTCCATGTCACCGCCGTCGCTTGCGGCGTCGTTGGCAACGTCGCCTTCGTCGCTCACCGCATGCTCCTTTGTTTGCTAATCACCCGCGAACCGTCCCACTGTGTGGGGAACTCTTCCAGTGTCCACCATGGCACGGCTTACTCGTCAGCAGGGGCGACAGGACTTGAACCTGCAACCTGCGGTTTTGGAGACCGCTGCTCTGCCAGTTGAGCTACGCCCCTTCGCGGTTGGCAGGCCAACCTGCGCTTACCTACCGGGGCTTACATGACGCGGCGCGCCTTCCGATTGTTCGACTCACGGAAAAGCGCGCTGATGTTGGGAAAACCCCGAGGTCCGAGTGTACATCGGCGAGGGAGTCAGATACTAATTACGCCGTTCTGACGACCTGTCCGGACTCCGAGTCCCAGCGCAGGTTGGCGGACCCGTCGCTGTACTGGCTCATCAGCGTGGTGTAGGCCTCCAGGACCAGCTCGCCGTCATCGTTGGTGCAGATGTTCTTGGTGACCACGATGTCGGCGCCGAACCGCTCGTCCACCGAGACGATGTCCATTCGGGCCCACAGCTTGTCGCCGGCCTTGATCGGCTTGGAGAACACGAACCGCTGGTCGACCTGGACGATCACCAGGGTCTCCATGCCGATGTCGACGTGCCGGAAGAAATCCAGCTGGACCAGCTTGGCGAAGATGGTCGCGAAGGTCAGCGGTGCGAGGATAGCGTCGTAGCCCAGTTCGGCGGCCGCGTCTTCCTCGAAGTGGGCCGGGTGGCGGTCCTTGACGGATTGCGCGAACTGGCGCAGTTGCTCGCGTCCCACGACGAAGTAATCCGGGTACCGCCAGACCATGCCGCGGATATCGGTCTTGAGCGCCATGAGTTAGGCCAGTTTCGCGGACGCGATGGCCCTGCCGAAGATCTTCTTCCCGCCGGTCGTCGCGGTGAGCGCGATGGTCACCGACTTGGTCTCCGGATCGACCGACTTCACCCGGCCGTTGAAGACCAGCTCGGCGCCTTTGCCGTCGTTGGGCACCGGCACCACCGCGGTGAACCGCACGTTGTATTCGGTGACCGCGCCGGGATCACCAATCCATGAGGTGACGTAGCCGCCGCCGATGCCCATGGTCAGCATGCCGTGCGCGATGGCGGTGTCCAGCCCGACCACCTTGGCGATTTCGTCGTCCCAGTGAATCGGGTTCAGGTCGCCGGAGACGCCCGCGTAGTTCACCAGATCCTGGCGCGTCAGCGGGTATGTCCTCTCCGGAAGCTGGTCGCCGACCTTGACCGAACTGAACTCACGCAATGGCATCTGAAAATCCCTTTTCCCCGTCTTCGCCGGCACGACCCGCCAGGGTGGTGTAAGTCTCCTGGACGATGTCACCGGCTTGGTCGGTGACGATGTTCTTGGTCACGATGATCTGGGTGCCGTGGGCCTCACGCACCGAATCGACATACACGTCGCAATAGAGCTTGTCGCCCGCCACGATCGGCTTCTCGAACTTCAGCACCTGGTCGACCTGGACGATCTGCTGGTCGGTCACCGCGATGCCCGCGTGCTCGAAAAAGGCGGACTGGGCCTTGTAGCCGAACACGCAGATGAAGGTGAGCGGAGCGGGCAGCGCCTGGTAACCGAGCTCAGCGGCCGCCTTCTCCTCGAAGAACGCTGCGTCGTCGTTTTGAACGGCGACGGCGTACTCGCGGATCTTCTCCCGCTCCACCTCGTAGTGGTCGGGATACCGATAATGCATCCCGACGATGTTCGTGGTTAACGACACGGTCTGAAATCTACCTAGTCGATCTGATCAAACGCTGCTGCGTCGACGCTAGCGCGTCTCCCGATGCGGCTGGTGCTTGCCGCAGTTCGGGCAGAACTTCTTCAGCTCCAGTCGGTCCGGGTCGTTCCGGCGGTTCTTCTTGGTGATGTAGTTACGGTGCTTGCACACCTCGCACGCCAAGGTGATCTTCGGCCGTACGTCTGTGCTGGAGGCCATCAGGGTTCTCTCTCAAATCCGGTGGTAACTGTGCGTTGTTATGTTGTAGCGATGGCCGGACTCGAACCGGCGACCTAACGATTATGAGTCGTTCGCTCTAACCGACTGAGCTACATCGCCTCGGGCCACCCCTTTTCGAGTTGCGGCCGACGCACGCCTACTCGGCGTCCGCCGAGCCCCCTAACGGAATCGAACCGTTGACCTTTTCCTTACCATGGAAACGCTCTACCGACTGAGCTAAGGGGGCCGTTCACCCGAATGGACAGTGCCGCGGGCCTAAAAGAGGGTACAGCCTGGCTCACAACGGGACCAAACCACCGAGCGGCGATCACCCGCCGTCGGCACCGCGGCGAGGTTGCCACGCGCTGAGGTCACTGAACTCGTCGTACTCGTCGTACTCTTCGGCAGGACCGCCCTCATTGAGCAGGGTCCGCAACGCGAGACGGACGGCTTCGCGCGCGTCAGCCAGATGGAACCGGCGAATCGCCTCGTCGAGCAGTTCGGTGTCGATCTCGAGTTCGACCTTCTTCTTCATGCGCCAACAATACCCACCTGGCACCAGCACTACCCGGCGCTTCCCGGCGGTGTTCGGCAAAGTCCTAGTCTGGTCAGGTGTCAGGAGACCGGCTGTACTTCCGTCAACTGCTCTCCGGTCGCGATTTCGCTGCCGGCGACATGTTCGCGACGCAAATGCGCAACTTCGCTTACCTGATTGGCGACCGTGAAACCGGGGACTGCGTGGTGGTCGATCCTGCCTACGCTGCCGGCGACCTGCTCGACACACTTGAGGCCGACGGCATGCATCTGTCCGGGGTACTGGTGACGCACCATCACCCCGACCACGTGGGCGGGTCGATGATGGGGTTCGAGCTCAACGGCCTCGCCGAGCTGCTGGACCGGGCAGCCGTGCCGGTGCATGTCAATACCCATGAGGCCCTGTGGGTTTCGCGAGTCACCGGAATCAGCCTCAGCGACCTGACCAGCCACGAGAATCACGACAAGGTCAGCATCGGCGATATCGAAATCGAGTTGCTGCACACCCCCGGTCACACACCGGGCAGCCAATGCTTTCTGCTCGACGGCCGCCTCGTGGCTGGTGACACCTTGTTCCTAGAGGGCTGCGGGCGCACCGACTTTCCCGGTGGCGACTCCGATGCGATGTACCGCAGCCTGCAGCAGCTCGCGAAGCTTCCCGGTGACCCGACGGTGTTTCCGGGGCACTGGTATTCGGCCGAGCCGAGCGCGTCACTGTCCGAGGTCAAACGTTCCAACTACGTATATCGGGCTGCAGATCTCGCCCAATGGCGAATGCTGATGGGCGGCTGACAGCCGCTGTCTCGCGGCACGCCGGCGGCCGGCCCTGTGATATAAGCGGAGGGTGGATTCCATGGGGTGGATCCAGCCGCGCGTTGCCGGTGCTGGCGCCGGGGCAGGAATGGCGCATGGTGTGGGATTCGGCCCTCGACCGCACGGAGATCGGCAGCGGCATCGAGTCGCGCTTCACCGGCACCGTGACCTACTACGACCGGCCGGAAAAGCCGCACGGCCGGCGCTTCTGGGAGCGCGAGCGCGTCGCGCTTCAAACGCCGGTGGTGCTCCGACTGGTATGCCCTACCATCGGTGCAGCGCATCGAGTTGATGACCACCCATGACCTGGCGAAGCGGGAAAAGCAGAAGCTCGAGCTGCTCCGCGGCCTGCTCACCTACTTCCACTACGCCAGCAAGGAGACCCGACCCGAGGTGTTCCACAGCGAGATCGAAGGCATCAACGGCGCGGTACGCGAAACGCAGGACAGATGGCGGACCCGCCAGCTCGATGCGCCCACCGACGTCAGCCTGCGTTGGAGCAACGCCGAAGACGAGCTGGGCAAACACCACAGCCAGCCGGCGTGACGGCAAGGAGCACCCATGAGCGGCCCGGTCTACTACAGCCACAAGGATTCCATCGCGGTCATCCGGATGGACGACGGCAAAGTCAACGCGTTGGGTCCGGCGATGCAGCAGGCCCTCAATGAGGCGATCGACCACGCCGATACCGACCAGGCCGGGGCATTGGTGATCGCCGGGAACGATCGGGTGTTCAGTGGCGGATTCGACCTGAAGATCCTGACCTCCGGTGAGGTGCAGCCCGCGATCGACATGCTCAGGGGCGGATTCGAGCTGGCCTACCGGCTCTTGACGTATCCCAAGCCGGTGGTGATGGCCTGCACCGGCCATGCCATCGCGATGGGGGCTTTTCTGCTGTCGTCGGGCGATCACCGAGTGGCCGCCCACGCCTACAATATCCAGGCCAACGAAGTTGCGATCGGCATGACCATTCCGCACGCGGCCCTGGAGATCATGAAGCTGCGGCTGACGCACTCCGCCTACCAGCAGGCCGCCGGTCTGGCGCGAACGTTTTTCGGCGAAACCGCCCTCGCGGCCGGCTTCGTCGACGAGATCGTGCTGCCCGAGATGGTCGTCGACCGCGCCGAAGAAGCCGCGCGGGAATTCGCCGGGCTGCACCAGCACGCCCACGCCGCGACCAAGTTGCGGGCGCGCGCCGGCGCGCTGGCGGCCATTCGCGCCGGCATCGACGGGATCGAAGCCGAGTTCGCGCTGTAACCGCTTCCGCACCTGGGGAGAGGGTTTCCGGGCGCTGCGGGCGGGGAAGTCACCGATGTGGCAATAGACCGCATCGCGGACCCCCGGGGAACACGCACGCCATACGAACCGGGCAGCCGCTGGCCCGGAGAGAGTCGATACCTACCTGGCCGACGGAGTCGGCCCCGAATCGGTGGATCGATGGGTGCAGTCGGCGGCCGTGTTGCACTCCAACGGCGACGGCTTGGACATCGCCGTCAAGGACGGGCGCATCGTGAGGGTGCGCGGACGTGCCGTCGACCGGGTCAACCACGGCCGGCTCGACCCCAAAGACTTGTTCGGCCGGCAGGCCAACAATTCAAGTGACCGCGTGACCACCCCGATGATCCGGGTCGGCGCCGAACTGCAGCCGTGCGACTGGGACACCGCGATGGAGGCGATCGTGGCGCGCAGCCGAGCGCTGCTCGACAGCTACGGCCCCAGCTCGATCGGCTTCTACACCTCTGGACAGTTGTTCCTCGAGGCCTACTACACGCAGGGAGCCATCGCGCACGGCGCGATCGGCACCAACCACGTCGACGGCAACACCCGGCTGTGCACGGCGACCGCGGCCGAGGCGCTCACAGAGTCGTTCGGCTGCGACGGGCAGCCGGGCTCCTACACCGACGTCGACCACGCCGACGTCATCGCGCTGTTCGGGCACAACGTCGCCGAAACCCAGACGGTGTTGTGGGCCAGAATGCTGGACCGGCTGGCCGGTAACGCGCCGCCGGCGATCGTGTGCGTCGATCCACGGCTCACCCCGGTGGCCCGGCACGCCACCGTGCACCTGGCGCCACTGCCGGGCACCAACGTGGCGTTGATGAACGGCCTGCTGCACGAAATCATCGCGCACGGATGGACCGGGAATACATCGATTCGCACACGGTCGGTTTCGACGAGCTGCGCAGCCGGGTCACCGAGTTCCCGCCCGAGCGGGTCGCCGAGATTTGCGGCGTCGACGCCGAGGACGTCCGGCGTGCGGCGCGCCTGCTGGGCACGGCCGAGCGGTTGCTGTCCACGGTGCTGCAAGGCTTTTACCAGTCCCACCAGGCCACCGCCGCGTCCGTGCAGGTCAACAACATTCACCTGGTGCGGGGCATGCTGGGCAAGCCGGGATGCGGTGTGCTGCAGATGAACGGACAGCCGACCGCGGAGAACACCCGCGAGTGCGGAGCCGACGGGGACCTGGCCGGCTTCCGGAACTGGTCCAACGATGCCCACATCGCCGAGCTGGCGAAGTTGTGGAACCTTGGGCCGCTGCAGATTCCACACTATGCACCGCCGACGCATGCGATGCAGATGTTTCGCTTCGCCGAGGAGGGAACAGTGCGGATGTTGTGGGTCACCACCACCAATCCCGCGGTGTCACTGCCGGAGTTGGCGCGGATCCGCGACATCTTGTCGCAGGAGCGGTTGTTCCTCATCGTCGAGGACATCTTCATGACCGAAACCGCGGCGCTGGGCGACGTGGTGTTGCCCGCCGCCGCCTGGGGCGAAAAGACCGGCACCTTCACCAACGCCGACCGCACCGTCCACATGTCCGAAAAGGCAATCGAGCCACCGGGTTCCGCACGTTCAGACCTCGATATCTTCCTGAATTATGCGCGTCGGATGGACTTCCGTGACAAAGACGGAAACCCGTTCCCGCCGTGGACCGATCTGGAGTCGGCGTTCGAGGCCTGGAAGAAGTGCAGCGCAGGCCGGCCGTGCGACTACACCGGCTTGAGCTATCAAAAACTGCGTAGGGGCAGCGGTATCCAGTGGCCGTGTAACGAGGAACATCCCGAGGGGACCGAACGACTTTATGCGGACGGGAAATTCTGGGCACATCCCGATTACTGCGAAGCCTTCGGCAAAGACCTGATCACCGGGCCCCGTTGCAGCCCATCGAATACCGCTCGATGAACGCCTACGGCGAGGCCATCATCAAAGCCGCCGAATACCTTCCGCCACACGAGCGGCCCCGGTCCGACTACCCCTTTGTGCTGATCACCGGGCGTACCGTTTATCAATTCCATACGCGCACCAAAACCGCACGGGCACAACAATTTCAGGACGCTGCTCCGGAAGTGTGGGTCGAGGTGTCGCAACGCGATGCGCGCCGCCTCGGGATCGAAGAGGGCCACCTGGTGGAGGTCGGCACACCGGCGGCGGCATCACCTGCGCCGCCCGGATCTGCGGCATCCGCGAGGGCGTGCTGTTCGTGCCGTTTCACTACGGCTATTGGGACACGACCGCCGACGGCCACCACCGCGCCGCCAACGAGCTCACGCTGACCGACTGGGACCCGGTGTCCGAGCAGCCGATCTACAAAACGGGCGCCGCGCGGCTCCAAAAGGCCAGACCTGGCAGCAATCACAGCGCGCCGGCACCCACCACCACGGCATCCGCTCCGGTCAATGGCACGGTGCCCGCGACCGTGGGCGGTGCGGCGGCCGGGGTCACCGAAATCGTGTGGACGGGAGGCTCTCGATGGAGCTCAACATGGCGATCCGCGAGCTTCATTGCTCCGAACGTAAACTGACGCATCACCTCAATGTGATGGCCGCGGGGCACCACAGCGACCAAGACATCTGTCACCTGGCGCAGGACTTGGCCAGCTGGTCGCGGCATCATCTGAGCGAACTGGCCGCGCACGGCCGCCACTATGGTCTGCACCTGTCCGCCGAACCGCACACCGGCGCCCTCACCCGTGAGGTGCAGTCGCGGATGAGTGGCATGCTGCGGCACCGACCCGAGCCCGGGCCTGCTGCTGCTCGCCGATTTGCGACGGACACACCGGCTGGCCGCAGGAGTGTCCCTGGATTGGGAGTTGCTGGCCCAAGGGGCGCAGGCCGCCAAGGATTCCGAACTGTTGAGCCTGGCGTCCTGCTGCCACCCCGAGACCTTGCGCCAGATGCGCTGGGCCAACGCCATGTTGAAAGAGCTTTCACCCAGGTGTTGATGAGCTAGATGGGACGAACGCGGTGACCGCTGCCGCCTGCCACCGCGTTCCCCATCGCCTCCTCGCCGCCAGTGTGGCACGTTCGCGAGATGCCGTCACTTCACCCCGTGCTGGAGCGGCTCAGCGGAACAGGTCCAGATATGCCGGCCAATCCCAGGTGGCCAGGAAGTCCTGCGCCGCCGCATAGCCGTTGTCGTAGAGCTTTTCCAAACGCCCTTTGGGGATATCGAAGTCGAGCACGCCCACATCGGTCGATTCGACCGCGATCGCGCGGGCAGCGACCCACGGCTGGCTGAGGTGGGTCTCGTCATGGCCCGCCAGCATGGTGATGAGCAGGCTTTCCAGCAATGCGGTCTGGTCGAAAAGGCGCAGGGGTTTCAGCGCGGGCATCACCGCACCGATGCCTTCGGTCGGCCTGGGCAACACCGTGATCCCGAAGGTGGGCCAACGCGGCGGTTTGCGGTCCGGCCGGTCGAAGGTGTCGACCGGAAAGTTCGACAGCACCCCGCCGTCCACGAGGGTCGATGTCGCCCCGCCGGCGCCGGTCAGCTTGACCGGACGGTAGAAGAACGGAATCGCCATCGAAGCGCGCACCGCGTCGGCCACCAGCTGCTGGTCGGGGTCCAGACCGTACAGCCGCGGGTAGTCCCATGGCAGTCGCACCAGCTGCGCCGCGGTCACGTCGGCGACCGTGACCACCAGCTTGTAGTGCCGCCCCTCGAGCAAGCGATCCTCGTCGAGGACGAGATCACCGAACGTGGTGACACCCAAGTTCTTCAACTCGCTGCGGATCCAGTCGTGGGCAACGTCGCCCCGGTACATGCTCGTTTCCCGTAGCAGCCCCCACGCCGCACCCAGATACGGCACGGGTCCCGCATCGCGCCACTTGTGCAGCGGAACCGAGAAAGCGAGTTCCTTGACGTCCTCGCCGGTCAGCTGGCCATCTCTGGACCCGGCCGCCAGGATCGCCGCGACCACCGAACCGGCCGACACCCCCGACACCCGCTTGATCGAATATCCGGCATCCATCAGCGCGACGATGGCGCCCACCAGGCCGATGAACTTGACGCCGCCACCGGAGAGCACGAGATCCACCACTTTGGGCTGGCCCGCCTTGGTCACCATCTACTGATCCGCCGAAACCCATTGGTAGGGAAGGAATTTGCCGTCGAAGATGACCACAACGCGATCACCCGTCGGGTGCGGCTTCTTCTGCAGGTCGACGCTGAAGTTGATCGCGCTCATGATGCCGTCGCCGAACTGTTCGTGGATCAGCTCCTTGATGGCGCCGCCGTACACCTGCACGGCCTCGTGAAAGCGGTAGATGGTCGGGTCGGTGGGCACCCTGGAAACGTCGGAACCGGGCAGCCCGCCGCGCATGGGCGGCGCCGCCAACACGGGCACCACCGACTCGTCCAGATCGAGCATCCGCACCAGAACCTTCGCGAGCCCGGCCGGGATCGGGTGCTGGCCGAGCAACGCCGACGTGGTCCACACCACCGGCCTGTCGATGGCGTCAGCCAACTGCTGCCAGGTCAACCCAAGCCTCAGCCGAGCCAGGACGATCTGTTCGGTGATCTCATCTCTGTTCATAGCTCCCAAGATTAGGACTCGACAAGGCGCCGAAGGTTTTTCAGGCTCTCGTCGAGAGAGCGGCCGACCCAGAAGGCCGCTACCCGGTCGGCGATGAGACCAAGCAGCCCGCCTTCGGAGTTGTAGGCGAGCCGGAAGGTCACCGCGGTCCGGCCCGGACCGGCGTCGCGCAACCTGAACCGGCCGCGCTGGGTGACCCCGGTGATGTTGATCCAGGCCAGATCGCGGGCCGTATCGAATTCCACCACTTCGGCGACGCCGCCCACCGGGATCGAGCCGATCTTCCACAACACGGTGTAGCGGGCACCCAACCGGGCCGGACCTTCGGTCAGCTTCTCCCAGCGCTCGAGGTGGGGCAGCAACGCGGGGTAGCGATCCGGGTCGCTGAGCACCTTCCACACGGTGTCGCGATCGGCGTTGACGACGATCCGGCGTTCGACGCGCATCAGCCGATCACCGGGAATCGGCGTTCGGCGGCGAGCCGGTCGACAGCGGCCTGCAGGCTGGCGACGACTTCGTCGTACACCGCCTGGTCGTCGTCGTGCACCGTGATCGGCTCCTGCACCTCGATGACGATCTTGGCGGGCAGCGGAATATGCCCGGCCAGGTCACTGATGTTGAGCCCCCACGGCAGCGCCAGCGAGATAGGCACGCTCTTGAGCCGGAACACCTTGTCGAGCATCAACAGTTTGGCCAGCCACTGGGCGCGTCCCAGAAACAACGCCGTCTCCTGGCCACCGACACTGGCCACCGGCACAATCGGCACACCCGTCTCGCGGGCCAGCCGCACGAAGCCTTTGCGCCCGCCGAAGTCGACGACGTGCCGCTGCCATGACGGGCGGAACACCTCGTAGTCACCGCCGGGGTACACCAGCACGGCGGCACCGGATTCCAATGCCAAACGCGCGTTTTCCGGGCTGGCCGCCACGGTGCCGAACTTGCGCAGCCAGCGCAGCGGCGGGTACAGGGTGACCAGGTTGTGGGCGAGTTGATAAAACGGGCGCTCGACGCCGAAGTATGAGCAGAACGCCAGGGTGAAGACGAAGGTGTCGGGCGGCACATTGCCGCCGCTGTGGTTGCCGACCAGCAGCACCGGGCCTTCCGGTGGGATGCGGTCGAGTCTGCGAACGTCCGCCCGGAAATAAAGCGACGCCAGCAGCCAGGTGCCGGGCAGCTGGTCGCGGATGAAGTCTGGGTCGCGCTGGTCCAGGTTGGCCCTGGGTACCCGGTCCACGATCTGCTTACTTACCCATCCGATGGCATCCGTGACGCCGGCCATGGTTCGAGCGTGGCACAGGACGGGGCCGGAATCACCAGCGCCCATGATGGACCACCTCGGAGATGGGACGCCGATTGGGCTTGCGGATCGGGGTGAGCGCCCGGTCGGCGGGATATCCGATCCCCAGCAGGAAAGCCACCAGCCGGTCATCGGGGACACCCAGGATCGCCCGCGCTTTCTCCTGGTCCCCCACCGACGAATGACCGGTCCCGATCCCCAGATCGGTTGCCGCGATCATCATCGCCATGGTGGCCTGACCGACGTCGTAGTTGTCGGTGATGAGTCGGCGTTCATCCGGCGGCACCGGCACCACAATAGCGATCGCGGCCGGTGCCGACGCGATGTGCCCGGCACCTTGCCACACCGTGGACAGCTCCTGTAGCTGTGCGCGGTCGGTGACGATGACGAAGTCCCACGGCTGGCGATTTTTCGCCGACGGCGCCCGCCACCCCGCCTCCGCGATCCGGTCCAGGTCCTCTTCCGAAACCGGATCCGGCTTGTACCGGCGTACGTTGCGCCGCGCGCAAATGGCATCCCAGGCCTGCATCTCGTCCCTCCCTGTCGGTGTCCAGGTCTATGGTTGCACCGAAATGGCGCTTCATCTGCACCGTGCCGAGCGCACCGATCTACTCGCCGACCGTCTCGGCGCCCTGCTGGCCAAACCGCTGAGCGACCCGTTCGCCGAAGAGCTGGTACTTGTCCCGGCGCGCGGCGTGGAGCGTTGGCTGAGCCAGCGACTGTCGCATGTGCTCGGCTCGGGCAGCGGCGGCGCCGGGGTGTGCGCCGGGGTGGCGTTCCGCAGCCCCGGCTCGCTGATCGCCGAAGTCACCGGCACGGCCGACGACGATCCCTGGTCTGCAGACGCCTTGGCCTGGCCGTTGCTGGAGGTCATCGACTGTTCGCTGGACGAGGCGTGGTGTCGCACGCTGGCAACACATTTGGGCCACTTCACGCCCAGCGAGACCGAGGCCGAGCTTCGCCGCGGGCGGCGCTATTCGGTGGCGCGCCGGCTGGCCGGCTTGTTCGCCTCATATGCCCGGCAGCGGCCGCAGCTACTCGTCGACTGGCTGGCGGGCGACCTCGGCGGCCTGAACGCCGACCTGGCCTGGCAGCCGGAACTCTGGCGGGCCCTGGTGGCAGCCGTGCCCGCCGATCCACCGCATGTCCGGCATGAGAAGACGTTGGCCCGGCTGCGCGAGGGCCCGGCCGACCTGCCCGAGCGGCTGTCGCTGTTCGGGCACACCCGGTTGGCGTGCACTGATGTGGAGCTCCTCGACGCGCTGTCCGCCCATCACGATCTGCATCTGTGGCTGCCGCACCCCAGTGCGGAGCTGTGGCAGCAGCTCGCCGGCGTGCACGGCGCCGTGCCGCGTCACGCCGACGACACTCGTTACGCGGCCCGTCACCCATTGCTGGAAACCCTCGGCCGTGACCTGCGTGAGTTGCAGCGAGCGCTGCCGGTCAACCGCGCCACCGACGAATACGTCGGATTGGGTTGCGGCGCAACCAGACCCGATACGTTACTGGGCTGGCTGCAATCCGACATCGGCGCGAACGCGGTCCGGCCGACCGGGCGCAAGCCGGCCACCGGTGACCGCTCGGTGCAGGTGCACAGCTGTCACGGCGCGGCTCGCCAGATCGACGTGTTGCGTGAGGGCCTGCTGGGCCTGCTGGCCGACGACCCGACGCTGGAGCCCCGGGACATCGTGGTGATGTGCCCGGACATCGAGACCTATGCGCCGTTGATCGTCGCCGGCTTCGGGCTCGGGGACACCGCCGCCGACAGCCACCCCGCGCACCGGTTACGCGTGAAGCTGGCCGACCGTTCCCTGACCCAGACCAACCCGCTGCTCGGGGTGGCCGACGAGTTGTTGAGCATCGCGGGTGGCCGCGCCACCGCCACCGGAGTGCTCAACCTTGCCCAGGCGGCACCGGTGCGGGCGCGGTTCGGGTTCACCGACGACGACCTCGACCAGATCACCGATTGGGTCCGCGAAGCCAACATCCGCTGGGGCTTCGACCAAGAACATCGCGCACCGTACGGGCTGGACCACATCCTCCACAACACGTGGCGCTTCGGCCTGGACCGCATCCTTACCGGGGTCGCGATGTCCGAGGACTCACGGGCCTGGCTGGACAAGGCGCTGCCGCTCGACGACGTGGGCAGCGACAAGGTGGAGCTGGCCGGGCGACTGGCCGAATACGTCGACCGGCTGCATCACATCTGCGGAAGGCTGAGCGGGACAAAGCCGTTAGCCGAGTGGCTGGACGCCTTGACCGAGGGAGTCAGCCTACTCACCCGTTCCCAGGACGCCTGGCAAGAGGCCGAGCTGCAGCGCGAATTCGCCAAGGTCCTCGCCCGGGCCGGCAGCCGCGCCACCATGCTGCTGCGGTTGCCCGACATCGGCCAGTTGTTGTCCACCCGTCTGGCGGGGCGCCCCACCCGGGCCAACTTCCGCACCGGCACGCTGACGGTGTGCAGCATGGTGCCGATGCGTTCGGTGCCGCACCGGGTGGTCTGTCTGGTGGGCCTTGACGACGGCGTGTTCCCGCGACTCGATCGGGTCGACGGCGACGACGTGCTGGCCCGCGGGCCGATGACCGGTGAGCGTGACATCCGTTCCGAGGACCGCCAATTGCTGCTCGACGCGGTGTGCGCGGCAACCGAGACGCTGGTGATCACCTACACCGGCAACGACGAACACACCGGTCACCCGCATCCGCCCGCGGTGCCGCTCGCCGAGCTGATCGACGCGCTCGATCGGACCACCGAAGCGCCGGTGCGGGACAGTATCGTGATCAGGCACCCGCTGCAGCCGTTCGACCGGCGCAACGTCATACCCGGCGCGCTGGTACCCGACAGGCCGTTCACCTTTGACCCGACCGCGCTGACCGCGGCCCAGGCCGCTGCCGGGACACGCTGTGCGCCACGACCTTTCATCGCCGGGCCGTTGCCGGCGCCGCCGGTCGTCGACGTCGCGCTCGCCGACCTGCTCGATTTCTTCAAAGACCCCGTCAAGGGGTTCTTCCGGGCGCTCGATTTCGCGTTGCCCTGGGACGTCGAAGACGTCGAAGACGCCATGCCGGTCGAGATCGACGCGCTACACGAGTGGACAGTCGGCGACCGGATGCTGCGTGACATGCTGCGTGGCATGCATCCCGATGCCGCCGCCCACGCCGAATGGCGTCGCGGAACCTTGCCGCCGGGGCGCCTGGGCGTGCGCAAGGCGAAGGAGATTCGCGACCGCGCACGGGATCTCGCGATAGCCGCGCTGGCGCACCAGAAGGCTCCCGCCGATGCACACGACGTGGACGTCGACCTCGGTGCTGGGCGCCGACTGACCGGGACGGTCACACCGGTGTTCGGCGAACGTATGGTCTCGGTGACTTACTCAAGGCTGGCACCCAAGCATGTGCTGGCGTCATGGGTCGGTTTGGTTGCGCTGGCGGCGGGGCATCCCGCCCGCGGTTGGGCCGCGCTCTGCATCGGTCGCGGGACGAGTCAAAACCGAATCGCGACGCGGCTATTCGCGCCGCCGCCGGACCCGGTGGCCGTGCTGGGAGACCTGGTGGCGTTGTACGACGCGGGCCGGCGCGAGCCGCTGCCGCTGCCGCTCAAAACGTCGTGCGCGTGGGCCGAAGCACGCCGCGACGGCCATGATCCGTACCAGGCCGCCCAGGCGAGGTGGCAGAGCACCAGGTTTCACACCGGTGAGGACGCTGAGCGTGCCCACCTGCGGGTGTGGGGGGACCACGCGGCATTGGACCAGCTGCTCGGCGCGCCGCGCCCGGCCGAACGGGTGCCCGGGGAGGACACCCGGTTAGGTGCGCTGGCCGCGCGGCTGTGGCTGCCTCTGCTGGCCGCCGAAGGAAGCCCCTGATGGATCGCTTCGATCTGTTGGGCCCGCTGCCCCGAGCCGGCTCCACCACCGTGCTGGAGGCCAGCGCCGGCACCGGAAAGACGTTCGCGCTGGCCAGTCTGGTCACCCGCTACCTCGCCGAGACCGAGATGACGCTCGGCGAGATGCTGTTGATCACCTTCAATCGCGCCGCCAGCCGCGAGCTCCGCGAACGGGTACGCGGGCAGATCTCCGAGGCGGTATCGGTGCTCGATGGCCGCTCACCGGCGGGCAGCGAGCTGGTCGAGTATCTGGCGCGCGGCAGTGCGCAGCAACGCGCGACCCGACACGCACGGCTGCGGGATGCACTGGCCAACTTTGACGCGGCCACCATCGCGACCACCCACGAATTCTGCAGTTCGGTGCTGAAATCCCTTGGTATAGCCGGCGATACGGCCACCGGAGTCACGTTGGAGGAAAATCTCGACGACTTGCTCACCGAGATCGTCGACGATCTCTACCTGGCGGACTTCGGCAGTCAGGAACAGGATCCGGTGCTGAGCTACCGACAGGCGCTCGTGCTGGCCCGCGCCGTTGTCGGCGACCCCTGCGCCGAGCTGCGCCCGATCGATCCAGGTCCGGACAGTGCGGCCGGAGTACGGTTGCGCTTCGCGCGTGAGGTGATGGCAGAACTCGAAGTCCGCAAGCGACGGCTGCGCATCCTCAGCTACGACGACCTGCTCACTCGGTTGGCCAAAGCCCTTGAGCAAGGGGACTCCTCAGCCCGAGAGCGGATGCAGCGACGCTGGCGGGTGGTGCTGGTTGACGAGTTCCAGGACACCGATCCGATCCAGTGGCAGGTGCTCGAGCGGGCATTCAGCGGCCGGTCCACGCTGATCCTGATCGGTGATCCCAAGCAAGCGATCTACGGTTTCCGCGGCGGCGACATCCACACCTACCTCAAGGCGGCCCGCACCGCGGATAGCCGCTACACGTTGGGTGTCAACTGGCGCAGCGACAAAGTCCTCATCGAAAGCCTGCAGACGGTATTGCGCGGCGCGACCATAGGTCACCGCGACGTCGTGGTGCACGACGTGGACGCGCACTACGACGGGCACCGGCTGGCCGGGGCGCCACACAATGCACCGTTTCGGCTGCGTGTCGTCAAACGGCCGGGCGTGAATGTTCCCGGCACCGACCACATCCCGATCGATGCGCTGCGCCAGCACATTCCGGCCGACCTCGCCGCCGACATCGCGGCCCTGCTCGCCGGCGACGCCACATATCACGGGCGCCGCCTTGGGGCCGGGGACATCGCGGTGATCGTGGAACAACACAAAGACGCGCGCGCCTGCCGGCAGGCGCTGGCCGCGGCGGGCATTCCAGCGATCTACACCGGCGATACCGACGTCTTCGAATCGGCGGCGGCCAAGGACTGGCTGTGCCTGCTGGAGGCCTTCGACGCGCCCCAGCGCAGCGGACTGGTCCGCGCCGCCGCGTGCACCATGTTCTTCGGTGAGACCGCGGAAAGCCTTGCCGCCGAGGGTGACATGCTGACCGACCGGGTGGCCGCCACGCTGCGGGATTGGGCAAGCCAGGCGCGGACGCGCGGCGTGGCAGCGGTTTTCGAGGCCGCGCAGATCGCCGGCATGGGCCGGCGCGTACTTGGGCAGCGCGGCGGTGAACGGCACATGACCGACCTGGCGCACATCGCCCAGCTGTTGCACGAAACCGCGCACCACGAACGGCTCGCCCTGCCGGCGCTGCGCGACTGGCAGCGTCACCAATGTGACACCCGCACCGGCGTGACCGAACGCAACCGCCGCCTGGACAGCGACGCCGCGGCCGTGCAGATCATGACCGTGTTCGTGGCCAAAGGTCTGCAGTTTCCGATCGTGTACCTGCCGTTCGCGTTCAACCGCCACGTCCGCAGCGATGACATCCTGCTCTATCACGACGGCGCCGACACCCGCTGCCTGTACATCGGCGGGACGGGCCGGAGCCTGGAGCGCCAGGCGGTCGAGGAGCTCAACCGCCTCGAGGCGGCGCGCGACAACATACGGCTCACCTACGTCGCGCTGACCCGGGCCTGCTCGCAGGTGGTGGCATGGTGGGCGCCGACCAAGGACGAAGTCAGCGGCGGGCTGTCGCGGCTGCTGCGCGGCCGCACCATGGGTGAGCCCGAAGTGCCGGATCGCTGCGCGCCGCGCATCTCCGACGAGGACGCCTGGATGCTGTTCAAGCAATGGGAGGCCGCCGGCGGACCGTCGGTCGAGGAGTCGGTGATCGCCCCTCCGGTTATGTTGCAAACACTCTTGTCTGCAACGCATTTGGGAGTACGCCACTTTCACCGTGCGATCGACACCACGTGGCGCCGAACGTCATATTCGGCGTTGGTGCGCGGTGCCGAAGCGGTTCGGGTGACCAGCGAACCCGAGGTGGGCGTGCGCGACGACGAGGTGGAGGCAGTGGTCGTCACCGCGCCCGCCGCCGGTGATGAGGTGCCCTCCCCGCTGGCGGCCATGCCCGCCGGCGCGGCGTTCGGCTCGCTGGTACACGCGGTGCTGGAGACGGCCGATCCCGGCGCCGCCGACTTGGCCGCCGAACTGCGGCAACAGGTACAACGCCACAGCGCGTGGTGGCCGGTCGACGTCGACGCCGCCGCGCTGGCCGCGGCCCTGGTGCCGATGCACGACACCACCCTGGGCGCCCTGGCCGGGGGTTTGACATTGCGGCACATCGGCGTGCGGGATCGACTGCGCGAGTTGGACTTCGAAATACCGCTGGCCCGCGGCGATGTGCGCGGTGCCGCTCCCCAGGTGTCGGTGTCCGACCTCGGGGAGCTGCTGCGGTTGCATCTGCCTGCCGGCGACCCGCTGGCGCCGTACGCCGACCGGCTGACGGCGACCGGGTTGGGCGGTCAGTCGCTGCGAGGGTACTTGACCGGGTCGATCGACGTGGTGTTGCGGCTGCCCGGGCAGCGTTACCTAGTGGCCGATTACAAGACCAATCACCTGGGCGGCAGCGCGGCCGACTACAGCGTGCACCGGCTTGCTGAGGCGATGCTGCATTCGGACTACCCGCTGCAGGCGCTACTGTATATCGTTGTGCTGCACCGATTTTTGCGTTGGCGAGTGCCGGGCTACGACCCGGCCCGGCATGTGGGCGGGGTGCTGTATCTATTCCTGCGCGGCATGTGCGGTGTCGACACACCCCTCTATGAGGGGCAGCCCGCCGGAGTGTTCGGCTGGAGCCCACCGGCGGAGTTGGTGGTGGCACTGTCGGATCTGCTCGATGGGGGAAGGCGGGCGCCATGACGGTCACCGATGTCGAGGTTGCGATCGCCGGCGCCGGCCTGCTGCGCGTCTTCAACGGTGCCGGTGTACTGGACGTCTCCGATGTCCTTGTGGCGAACCGGGTTTGCGCGCTGGGCAAAGAATCCGACGAGTGGGTGGCGCTGGCGGTGGCCCTGGCGGTGCGTGCGCTGCGGGGCGGGTCGGTATGCGTGGACCTGTCGACGATAGCCGGGCTGGTCGGCGCCGACGAATTGCCGTGGCCACAACCCGCGGCATGGCTGGCGGCGGTGCGGGCCAGCCCATTGCTCGGTGCGCCACCGGTGCTGCATCTCTATGACGACCGGCTGCTCTACCTGGACCGGTATTGGCTGGAGGAGAAGCAGGTGTGCCACGACCTGCTGGCGCTGCTGGCGCGCAGGCCGGCGGTCGAGTTGCCGGTGTGCGAACGACTTTTCCCGGCCGGGTTCGCCGAGCAGCGAGAGGCGGCCGAAATCGCGCTGTCCCAACGGGTCACCGTGCTCACCGGCGGTCCGGGAACCGGCAAGACGACCACGGTGGCACGGCTGCTGGCGCTGGTGGCCGAGCAGGCCGAGCGTGCCGGTAACTCGCGACCGCGCATCGCGCTGGCGGCACCGACGGGAAAGGCCGCGGCCCGCCTGCAGGAGGCGGTCCAACTGGAGGTGGCCAAGCTCGACGCCGTCGATCGGCGCCGGCTGGAGGGACTGAGCGCGGTGACGATTCATCGATTGCTCGGATCGAAGCCGGCCACCTCTGCGCGGTTCCGGCACGACCGCGCAAACCGGTTGCCGCACGACGTGATTGTGGTCGACGAGACGTCGATGGTGTCGCTGACGTTGATGGCGCGGCTGCTGGAGGCGGTGCGCCCGGACGCCAGGCTGGTGCTGGTAGGTGATGCCGACCAGCTGGCCTCGGTAGAGGCGGGCGCGGTGCTGGCCGACCTGGTGGAGGGGTTGTCCGGACGCGCCGATGTGCGGGTGGCGACGCTGCGCACGTCGCACCGGTTCGGGGCGTCTATCGGCGCACTGGCCGATGCGATCCGGGTCGGTGACGCGGAGGGAGCCCTGGCGCTGTTGCGGTCCGGCGATGAGCATATCGAGCACTTCGAGCTCGAAGCCGGTGACGACCCCGCCGGATGGCTGCGCGCGATTTTGCTGGCGCACGCGTTACGGCTGCGCGAAGCCGCGGTGCTGGGCGCTGCCGATGTCGCGTTGTCGGCGCTTGACTCACACCGCTTGCTGTGTGCGCACCGGCGAGGACCTTACGGCGTGGCGCACTGGAATACGCAGGTGCAGAAGTGGATCGCCGACGAGACCGGCCAGCCGGCATGGTCGGAGTGGTATGCCGGGCGCCCGCTGTTGGTGACGGCGAACGACTACGGGCTGCGCGTCTACAACGGCGACACCGGGGTGACGGTCGCCGGTCCGGACGGCCTGCGGGCCGTCATCGCCGGCGCCACCGGGCCGCTGTCCTTCGCAACCAGCCGGCTGGCCGACGTCGAGACGATGCACGCCATGACCATCCACAAGAGCCAGGGCAGCCAAGCCGACGAGGTGACAGTGCTGATGCCGCCGGAAGACTCGCGGCTGCTGACGCGGGAATTGTTCTATACGGCGCTAACTCGCGCGAAGACCAAGGTGCGAGTGGTAGGTTCCGAGGCTTCGGTGCGCGCCGCGATCGAGCGTCGGGCGGTACGGGCGAGCGGATTGCGGCTTCGACTGCAAACCACGGCGTCGGAAACCTGAGGGTGAGCATGGACGCCAGCGGCGAGGATTCCGCGCCCGCATCCCGTTGGCGCCACGTCGCGCGGGTCGTCGTGTTGGCCGGTTTATTGCTCGGCATGTTCTACCTGGTCGCTGTCGCCCGGGTCATCGACATCGTGGAGGTGCGGCGTGTGGTCTCGGCGACCGGCCCGGCGGCACCACTGACCTACGTCGTGATGTCAGCCGTCCTCGGCGCGCTGTTCGTGCCGGGCTCAATTCTGGCTGCGGGCAGCGGCCTGCTGTTCGGTCCGGTAGTCGGGATCTTCGTGACGCTGGGTGCGGCGGTAGGCACCGCGATCGTCGCGAGCCGCATCGGCCGGCGGGCCGGCCGAGACAGCGCGCGGGCGCTGCTGGGGACCAAACGGTCCGGCCGCATCGACACGCTGATCGACCGGCACGGACTGTGGGCAGTCGTGGGCCAACGCTTCATCCCCGGCACATCGGATGCGCTCGCCTCCTACGCGTTCGGGGCCTTCGGAGTCCCGTTGTGGCAGATGGCCGTTGGTTCATTCATCGGCTCGGTGCCGCGTGCATTCGTCTACACCGCACTGGGCGCCTCGATCGGCAACCGGTCGGCACCACTGGCCTACGCGGCGATAGCGGTGTGGTGCGCGACCGCCATCCTCGGCGCGTTCGCCGCGCATCGCGGATATCGAAAGTGGCGCGCGGGGCGCTAGTTCCGCGGCCGCTCGGCGGCGACGAACAAATTCCCCGGCAACCCGTCGGCGACCTCTTTGGGGGCGCTGCGGCCATAGCCCGCCAGCAGCTCGTCGGACGGCGTCACCGTGACATCCCAGCCGTGGCGACGGAACCAGTCCCCCACGTCTTCGCGCTCCTCGAAGTAGAACAGTTCCTCGTTGTTGGGGATCTCGCGCTGCGGGTCCACCTTGGCCATCAACGCCCGAATGCGGTCCATCCGCGCGCGGCGCTTCGCCCGGAACTCCGGGTCGTGAAACTTCGGTCCCAATGCCTCCACCGCGACCCGGCTGCCGCCGACGGCCAAGTCCTGGACACGCTCGAACAGCAAATCCTGTGCGGCGGCCGGCAAGTACGGCATCAACCCCTCGGCCGACCAGGAGCTGGGCAGCGAAGCGGCAAAACCGGCCTGCTGCAAGGCGGTTGGCCAATCCTGACGCAGATCCACCGGAACGGGGACGCGGTGGCAGGCAGGCTGGGCTCCGTGCTCGGCCAAGGCCGAGGATTTGAACTCCAACACCCTGGGCTGGTCGAGGTCGTAGACCGTGACGCCGTCCGGCCACGGCAGCCGCCAGGCCCGCGAGTCCAATCCCGCCGCCAGGATCACCGCCTGGCGGATGCCGGCGCCGGTCGCGTCAAGAAAGAACTCATCGAAAAACGCTGTGCGCGAAGCCATGTAACCGACCATTGCCTGCATCTGCAGCTTTACCTCGGGTTCGGCTTCGAGGAGCTCGGGGGGCAGCTTCGACGCGGAGTACCAATTCCACAACCCGTCGCCGGCGGCGTCGAGAAAAATCCGCGCGAACGGATCGGAGATCATCGGGTTTTCGCTCTCGGTTTCCATCGCGCGGGCCGACGCCACTCCCAGCGCGGTCGCGCCGACGCTTTCGGTGATCTCCCAAGTGTCGTCGTGGGTTCTGGCCACGCTCAATTCCTTCCTGCTCGCTGCGCTGTCACGAAAAGGGTCTGCGGCGAGGCGTCGTCGATGTCTTGCGGAGGCGTGCGGTCGTAGCGGGCCATCAATTCCGGCGCCGGGGTCACGGCCACATCCCAGCCGTGGCGCCCCAACCAGTCGCCCACGTCTTCCCGCTCCTCGAAGTACCACAGGTCTTGGACGTCGGGGATGTCGCGTTCCGGTTCGAGTTTGGCCATCAGGTCGCGGACCCGTTGCATGGTCTCGCGCTGTTTGGCGCGCGCGGCCTCGTCGAGGAAGTCGGGACCCGGCGCCTCGACCGCGATGCGGCTGCCCACGGCGCTGAGCGCGTGAACACGCTCGAATAACAACTCCTGGGCGGCTGCCGGCAAGAACGGCAGCAGTCCCTCGGCCGACCATGCGCTGGGCGCGCCAGCGTCGAAACCGGCCTGCTGCAGGGCGGTCGGCCAGTCGTGACGCAGATCGACAGGAACATGGATGAGTTGGCAGGTGGGCTGGGCGCCCGTGTCCTGCAGCGTCGACGACTTGAACTCCAGCACCCGCGGTTGGTCGAGTTCGTAGACCGCAGTGCCGTTCGGCCAGGAGAGCCGCCACGCCCGCGAGTCCAATCCCGCCGCCAGGATCACCACCTGATGGCAGCCCGCACGGGTCGCGTCCAGGAAGAAGTTGTCGAAGAACGCGGTGCGGGCGGCCATGTAGTCGACCATCCCCTGCATCCGTGGCTTCAGGTCGGGTTCGGCGTCGGCGAGCTGGGCGGGCAAGTTGGGGGCCGCGAACCAATTCCACATGCCTTCCCCAGCGGCGTTGAGGAATACGCGCGCAAACGGATCACTGATCAGTGGGTTCTCACTCTCGGTTTCTGCGGCGCGGGCGGCCGCGACGCCCAGCGCCGTGGCTCCCACACTCTCGGTGATCGCCCAGCTGTCGTTGTCGGTTCTGGCCACGCTCACGTTCTCCCATTTCGCTAGCACGCCTACATACACGACCCTACGCGCGCCGCCGGTGGGCAAGCTGTCCCGCAACCGGGTATCGGAGTTAACTTGTCGCAAACCGGCAAGCAGGATTAGCAGCGACAACCGAGCGGATCCGAAGGGTCGTCACAACATGCGAGTCGACGGGCGCGACATCACCGTGTCGGGCAGCTTGCTGCAGCCGCTGACCCGGCGGACCAACGACATCCTGCGGCTGATTCTGGCCTTGGCCTTCCTCGCACTCGTGATCACCAGTTCCGTCATCACCCGCCCGCAGTGGATCGCGCTCGAGAAATCCATCTCACAGATCGTCGGGGTGTTGTCGCCCGCGCAATCCGACGCGGTTTACCTGATCTACGGGTTCGCGATTCTGGCGTTGCCGTTCATGATCCTGATCGGGCTGATCGTCGCCGGGCAGTGGAAAATGCTGGGCGCGTACGCGGCGGCGGCGCTGATCACCATGCTGCTGCTGTCGATCAGCGGCACCGGCATCGCGGCACCACGATGGCACTTCGACATCCCCGACCGGCTCAGCACATTGCCGGCGCAGTTCCTCGATGACCCGCGCTGGATCGGGATGCTGGCGGCGGTGCTGACCGTGTCCGGGCCGTGGCTGCCCGCGCGCTGGCGCCATTGGTGGTGGGCGCTGCTGCTGGCCTTCGTGCCCATCCACCTCGCGGTGAGCGCCGTCGTTCCGGCCCGCTCGCTGGTGGGCCTCGCGGTCGGGTGGGTCGTCGGATCGCTGGTGGTGCTGTTTGTCGGCACGCCCGCGCTCGAGGTGCCGCTGGAGGCTGCGGTGCGGGCAATGGCCAAGCGGGGGTACGTCGTATCGCGGCTGACCGTGGTACGGCCCGCCGGACGCGGTCCGCTGGAACTTTCCGCCGGATGCGAGTCTCCCGATTGCACCGCCGTAATCGAGTTATACGGGCCGCATCAGCGCAGCGGTGGCACGCTGCGCCAGCTCTGGGGCAAGCTCAAGCTGCGGGACACCGAGACCGCGCCCCTGGTGACTTCCATGCGCCGCGCCGTCGAGCATCGCGCCTTGATGGCAATTGCCTTCGCGGAGCTGGACCTGGCCAATACCTCGACGATCGCCGTCGCCCTGCTGGACCGGGGATGGATGCTGTACTCGCACCATCCCCCGCGCGGAGTGCCCATCGGCGAATGTGTGGATACCACACCGGTTCGCAATCTGTGGGAATCGCTGCAGGTCCTCGACGAGCACCAAATCTCGCACGGTGATTTGCGCAGCCAGCAGATCACGGTGGACGACGGGCGCGCGCTGTTCGGCGGCTTCGCCAGCGCCGAATACGGTGCCACCGACGCCCAACTCCAATCCGATATCGCACAGCTGCTGGTGACGACGTCCGCCCTGTATAACCCCAAGTCGGCGGTGAGCGCCGCGATCGAGGTGTTCGGCAAGGACACCATTCTCGATGCATCCCGTCGGCTGACGAAAGCCGCTGTGCCAAAGGCGGTTCGGGAGTCGGTGTTGGATTCCGGCGCCGTCATTTCCGATGCCCGTGCCGAGGTGAAGCGTCAGACCGGTGCGGATCAGATCAAACCCGAAACGATCACCCGCTTTTCCCGCAGCCAGCTCATTCAACTGGCGCTTTTCGGTGCGCTGGTGTACATCGCGTACCCCTTCATCAGCACCGCGCCGAGCTTTATCTCCCAGCTGAGGAACGCGAACTGGTGGTGGGCACTGCTGGGTCTGCTGGCGTCGGCGTCGACCTACCTGGGAGCGGCGACCGCGTTGTGGGCCTCCGCCGACGAGTCGGTGAACTTCTGGAAATTGTCGATCGAGCAGGTGGCCAACACCTTTGCCGCCACCACCACGCCGGCCGGCGTGGGGGGTCTGGCGCTGAGCACCCGGTATCTGCAAAAAGGAGGAGGGCTGTCCGCGACCCGGGCCACCACCGCGGTGGCGCTGCAGCAAGCCGTGCAGGTGATCATGCACCTGACGTTGCTGGTCTTGTTCAGCACGATTGCCGGCGCGCAGATGAACCTCTCCCATTTCGTGCCGACCGCCACCGTGCTCTACCTGATCGCCGGGGTGGCCCTCGGGATCATCGGCACGTTTCTGTTCGTACCGAGGCTGCGCCGCTGGCTGGCGACAGACGTGCGGCCGAAACTGAAGGAGATCACCACCGACCTCGCCGAGGTTGCCCGGGAACCGAAACGACTGGGGCTGATCGTACTCGGTTGTACCGTAACGACTCTGGGCAACGCGCTGGCGCTTTGGGCCAGCGTCCAAGCGTTCGGCGGCGGCGCTTCGTTTGTCACCGCCACGGTGGTCACGATGGTCGGCGGCACGCTGGCCTCGGCGGCACCGACACCCGGCGGGGTCGGCGCCGTCGAAGCCGCGCTGATCGGTGGGCTGGCCGCCTTCGGCGTACCGGCGTCCGTCGCGGTGCCGGCCGTCCTGCTGTATCGGGTGCTCACCTGCTGGCTGCCCGTCTTCGTGGGCTGGCCGGTGATGCGATGGCTGACCAAGAATGACATGGTGTAACCGAACGGGTCAGGATTCTCCGGTTTCGGTTTGCGCGACGACGAAAATGATTGATCTGCACGAAGTTTGGCCGACCGTAGTGGTCAGGTATACCAGGTAGTACTCCTCGGGCACCGAGGGCGCCACCGTGATCGGGACGGTGACCGTGCTCGATCCGTCCGCGGCGAACTGGCCGGAGACTCCTGCCACGGTGATCCCGACGTCCGAGGAGGTGCCGGTGACGGAGTAGCCGCCGGCATTGTCGACCATCCGTTGCGCGTCGAGGGTCACCGTGCCCGTGCTGCCGGGCGCGATGGTGACGATGGGTCGGGCAGCGTTGACGGCCACCGCCGAGCTGCCCGCGGCGAATGACGGCGGGGCCGAAGATTCCGCCACACCCCACTCCTTGTCGGGATAGGCGGCCAGCGAGAACGCCAGGTCGCCGCCGGTGCGGACGGCCGAGTCCGGCAAAAAGGTGTGATCGGTGGCCTGGCCGTCGAAGCTCAGGCCGCTGATGAATCTCAGGTGGCGCGGAGCGGATGCGCCCGGTGCCGAAATCCGGATGGATTGGCCTGCGGGAAGCGCGATTACGGCGCGATCGAAGATCGGTGCGCTGACAGTGAGGATCGATGTTCCCGGGGTGCTCGGGTAAAGGCCGAGAGCGGCCCAGACGTACCAGCTGGCCATCGCGCCCAGATCGTCGTTGCCCGGCTCACCGTCGGAAGTCGGGCCGAAAAGCCCGCGCACCCGGTCCACCGTGTGCTGAGTTTTCCACGGTTGACCGATGTAGTTGTACAGCCACGGCACTCCGAAACCCGGCTCGTTGCCGGCCCACAGATAGGGCTCATTGGGGCCGACGTTGAGCTTCTTGGTGAAGTGATCGAGCCGCCCGGCCGCGGCCTGGCGGCCACCCAGCGCGGTCACCAGCCCGGCCACATTGTGCGGCACCAACCACACGTACTGCTCGGCGTTGCCCTCGTCGTATCCGATTTGGCCGAAATCCGACGTCGGCTCCACGAAACCCGGCCCGGCGCGGAAGAATCCGGTCGAGCCGCGTGGCGAGACATACCGGGTGCTCGCGTTGAACAGGTTCTGCCAGTACTGCGACCTGTTCTGGAATTCCGCGGCGGTGGCGGAATCGCCGAGCGCGTCGGCGAATCGGGCGATGGCGAAATCGTCGATCGACCATTCGAGTGTGATCGACGCGTCGGCGATCCAGCCGTCGGTGCGGAACTCATACGTGAACGGCGCATACCCGAGTTGCAGGTAGGTGGCGATACCGGGCCGCTCCACGTAGCCGCCCAGCCCCGTGCCGCCTTTGGTCGCCGCATTCACCATGTAGCGCAACGCGGTGTTGACGTCGAACTCCTTGGCGCCGAAGGCATAGAGATTCACGATCAGCGGCACCACGCTGTCTCCGGTCATCTCGGCGGTCGCGGCATTGGCGAACGCCCAGCGCGGAAACGCTCCACTCTGCTCGGCGTCGTTCACCAACGATTGCGCCATGTCGCCGGCGCGATCCGGGAAAAGCAGCGCCTGCAAGGCGGCAAGGCACCGGTAGGTGTCCCAGTCGGAGAAGTTGGCGTACTGCGTGTGCCCGGCGGTCACGGTGTGCACGAAGCCGTCGAACCCGATGTAGCGACCGTCCGCGTCGTTGAATGTGTTGGGGTGCAGGAGCGATCGGTACAGGGAGGTGTAGAAGGTTTCCACATCATCGGCATTGCGGCCGGCCACCGCGATCCGGGACAGCGTGGCGTTCCACTCTTTCGACGCCGCGGCGCGAACGTCATCGAAGCTCGTGGCGCCCTCAGCGGCCAAGTTCGCCCGCGCACCCTCGATACCGACGTAGGAGATGGCAGTGCGCACTTCGATCACCGAGCCGGCAGGGAACTGCACGTACCCGCCGCTGAACGGCGAATTCGCACTTCGGGCGCCGGGATAAACCCGATACCCGTCCCAGGCACCGTAGGAGGCGAAAGGCTGGCTGAACTTCATCGCGAAGTACACCGTGTAGGTGTTGTGCTTGCCGCAGAACCCGCCGCTGCTGGCCCAGCCGGTGATGGTGGTGTTGTCTTCCCCGATCTGAATGGCGGCGCGGGAGTTGCCCGCCAGCGACGCGCCGGAACGCACGTGGAACAGGGCGGGGCGGCCGTTGTGCGGGTAGCTGAATCGGCCGATACCCGTGCGCGTGGTGGCGGTGAGTTCCGCCTTCACGCCGGTACCGGGAAACCGCACCGTGTAATAGCCGGGCACACCCTGCTCGGTGTGGTCATGGGCGATCTGCTCCCAAGCGTTCCAGGGCTGTGACCCGATTCCGCGGGTGGTCGGCAGCATCGAAATGTCGCCGAAGGCCGCACATCCCACCGACGCATGGGTCATGCTGAAGCCGGTGGCGCGTGGGTTGTCGTAGTTGTAGCCGCCGTAGTTGCCGACGGTGTCCGGCGAGTACTGCACCATTCCGAACGGCACCGCGGCGCCCGGGAAGTTGTTGATCTCCCCCACCGTCTCGCCACCCGTCCCGGTGCCGATCAGCGTTGCGACATGGTCCACCGGATTCGCCACGAAGGCGGGCTCACCGTCGTACGCGATCGGCGGAGCCGCCGCAACAAAAGTCAGGAAGACAGCCGTCGCCGCAATAAGCGCAATCATGGCCCATCGCGACCGCATACCTGTCTCTTACTGGATAACGGTGGATTTGCGTGGGTGATTGCCGGACGAATTCGATAACGATTAGCGGACTGGCCGCGATGCCGCCAACAAAAGTCCGAACAGTAGCCGCATAGTTGCACGCCATTTCGACTACTCTCATTCCGGCGTGACCGGCGCAGGTGCCGGCCCGAATTGTCGGGAGATTGGATTGATGAAACATTTGACACTAGCAACCATTACCGTTGCGCTGAGTGTGGCGCTCGTTGGTTGCGGCTCCAACCACAAATCCAGCAACCAAACATCGACACCCACGTCGACGTCGACATCCACATCGAAATCGACGACCTCGTCGGCAACCAGTGCGGCACCGGCCGCGGGTGCCAAGTACACCATCGCCGATTACGTCAAGGACAACCACATCACCGAGACCCCCGTGCACCGAGGCGACCCCGGCTCCCCCACCATTAACCTGCCGGTGCCCGCGGGCTGGCAGGTCAGCGACAATGTCAACACGTCGTACGGTGGCATCGCATTGTCTCAGCCCGCGAACCCCGCCGATCCACCGGTCATCTCGGCGATGGTCGCCAAGCTCACCGGTAACGTCGACCCGGCGAAGATCCTTCAATACGCTCCCGGCGAGTTGCAGAACCTTCCCGGATATCAAGGGAGCGGAGACGGGTCCGCGTCCACACTGAGCGGCTTCCAGGCATGGCAGCTCGGCGGCACGTACCAAAAGGACGGCCAGGCCCGCAGTGTCGCGCAGAAGACGGTCGTGATTCCCAGCCAGGATGGAGTGTTCGTGCTCCAGCTCAATGCGAACTCCCTGGAAAGCGATCAAGGCGTGTTGATGGACGCCACCAACGTCATCGACGAGCAGACGACCATCAGCGCCTGACTCGACGAGCCGGAGGGCGCCCGCGGAGACCTCACACGCTCCGCGGCGCGCCGCCCCGGCGTGAATTCCCTATGCGGCACAGTCCGATTGGCCTTACGGTGTTGTCATGGCTGAACAGTCGTATCCGGTAGACGTCGGGCACCCACCGTCGGCGGTACTGCGTTTCGTCAACCCAATGCTGGGATTGCTGCTACGAACTCCGCTTGCCGCCCCGCCCGCAAGCAGCTGATGGTGTTGAGCTTCACCGGCCGAAAGACGGGGCGCCCGTACTCAATTCCGGTGAGCGCACACATGATCGACAATCAGCTTTATGCGCTGACCGATGCCCGATGGAAGCAGAACTTCCGCGATGGCGCCGACGCCCAAGTGCTCTATGACGGCAAGACAACCGCGATGCATGGCGAGCTCATCCGCGACCGCGCCGCGGTCTCGGACCTCTTTTTCCGCTGCGCCCAGTCGTATGGAGCGCAGCGCGCGCAACGCATGATGGGGCTGAAATTCCGCGACCAGGGCATACCGACGCGCGAGGAGTTTGCCGAGGCGGTCGACCGGCTCCACCTGGCAGCGGTCCGGTTCACCCCGGCCACGTAGCGAGCGCGTCCGCTCAGGTAATGCCCCGGTCCGAGGGCTGTTCAGAGGCGGACGCCCGCAGGTGTGCGGTGAGCAAGCGTTGGTCGAATCGCGACCGCGAGGCGATCACCTCTTTACCCAACGCGGAGAAGTCTTTGGCGATCTGCTGGGCGAGCAACCCAAGTTTCATGTTGTGCACTTGGGACAGCGATTTGAGCAGGTTGAACGCCGCCGCCTCGTCGATGCCGGGTGTTTGTGCGCGAGCACCAGCTCGGTGGTCGGGGTGACGGTTCCGGGCTGGTAGCCGTGCATGCGCTGCACCTGCTCGGACCATTCCCACCGCTGGTCTTCGAAGTAGAAGCGGAACCACCCCACGCGCTGTGGCGTCCCGCCGGCGAGGGCCTGCTCGACCGCTGCCGTTTGGCCGTCTAGTTCCCACGCCATCGGGCAAGCTCCACAGACGACGTCCAAGCGCGAACGGGCTGACTTTCCAGGAATTGTCGCTGGAGCGCGGTGCTTTGTTGCACGCGCCGCGGCGACAGCCGGCACAGCTCACGGGATCGACCGACGTGCTCTCGCGCCCGTTGCATGGAGCTCGCGACGGAGCGCCGCAGTGAGTCAAGTGCGTCGGAGCTCGCCAGTGCCGGTGCGGGACTTCTCCTCACACGCTCACGCAACTCGGCCGTCCGGCGCGCCGTCGGGACGCGATGGGCCTTTTGCCGACACGCGAACGAGCAGTAGACGGCATCCGAGCGTAAGGCGAAGGTGGTGCCAGACAGCGCGCACGAAATCGCACCCATATCCGTTACGTTACAGCTATCGCTCCGCGCGTTGCATTCTCAGGCCAGCTGGTCGCGGAGTCTTTCGACGAGCCGGACCAGCTTTTGGTAGTGGGATCCGGGCCAGTAGATCCGCCCGCATTCCGGGCAGCGGCTGAAGTCGTCGTAATACCGGCGGGTCAGCGGCTCCAGCTGGTCGATCACCTGCTCCTTGGCAACCGGTGTCAACATGCCGTTGCACCGCACGCACCTGGTGAGCGGCGCCAGCCGCTGCCGCAAGTCCAGCCGCCGTATCACTTCGAGCACCTGGTCCTCGGGCGCATCGGAGCGAACGAACAGACCATGCGTGATAGCGCGGCGCTTCAACAGGCCGCGGTCGCGGGTCAGCAGGATCCGCTGCTGCTGCACGCTGATGTCGGCCAGCGTCTGGTCGTTGACGTCATTGCCCCACCACGCATCCAACCCGAGCAGCCGAAGCAGCCGCGCCAGCCGGCCGAGGTTGACGTCGACGACAAACCGCGGGCAAGGCACCGGCCGCAGCCCGGGGTAGGCGGCGACATGATCGCCGCTGTGCGGGCGATCGCCAAGGCCTCGCGGAGAACCGTTCACCAGGATGAGGTCGATCTCGGTGTGTGGAATGCCCATCGCCTCCAACACGTCCTTGACCGTCTGATGCGGCCGATACGGGCGGCGCACCGTCACGCCGCGCGCCCCGGGTGCCAGGAAGTCGTTCAGTTCGGCGTATGCCCGAACCTCGACATAGCCGACTTCAGGCTCGCTCACGCACACGGCCCCGCGCCCGCGGCCGCGAAGGTCCGAGTGATGACCGGCAGCTCAAACCCGGCGTCGCTCACCGCTCGTTGGACCGCCGCACCGACCGCCTCCGCCCGCTCGGCCGGCACCAACGCGATCACACAGCCCCCGAAGCCGCCGCCGGTCATCCGGGCGCCCAGGGCCCCGGCTCGCACCGCGGCGTCGGCGATCAGGTCGATGTGCGCGGTGGTAATTTCGAAATCGTCACGCATGGACGCGTGCGAGGCGGTGAAAATCCGCCCGGCTGCAGCGAAATCGCGATCACGAAGCGCTGCAACGAAATCCAATACTCTCTGGTTCTCGGTCAACACGTGCCGGGCGCGGCGCGCGTCGACGGGGTGAGGCACCGCAGCCAGCACCGACGGTCCGCGCTCCTGGATCTCACGCAAGGACGATGCCCCCAACTCGGCGGCCGCCCGTTCGCACGACGCGCGCCGGGCCGCATAGTCGCCGCCGGCGTGAGAATGCCGGGCCCGGGAGTCGATCAACAGCAGCGCGACACCGGCGGGGTCCGGGTCGAACGGGACCGGCGCCACGCTGAGGTCGCGGAAGTCGATCAGCAGCGCGGCCGAAGGCTGCCCGAACAGCGAGGCCAGCTGGTCTAGCAAACCCGTTGGCGCGCCGACATATTCGTTTTCGGCGCGCTGGGCGAGCCGCGCCTGTTCTGTCGCGTCGATGTGGGCCCTGGCCGCCGATGCGATAGCGCCCAGCACCGCACACTCCAGCGCCGCCGAGGAAGCCAGGCCCGATCCCATCGCCACGTCGCTGGTGATCGACATCGCGCCGCCGGGCACCGGGTGGCCTGCTTGGCGCAGCGCCCACACCACGCCGGCCACATAGCCCGCCCAACCGGTCACCTCGCCGGGCGCGGTGCCGAGCGGGATGCGCACCGAGCCGTCCGCGCGGTCGCTGGCGACGGTGATCGCCGCGCCGCCGTCGGGCGCGAACGTCACCAGCGTGCGCTGCGGCAGCGCGATGGGTAGCGCGAGCCCGAGGTTGTAGTCGGTGTGCTCTCCGATCAGGTTGATCCGGCCCGGCGCCGAGTACCGGACGGTCATCCGAACTCCCGGAGCCGCTGGGCCACACTTTCGGGCGTGACGTCACTAATGAACGCATCCATCGCCGATTCCGAGGCGGCCAGGTACTTGAGTTTGGTGGCGCTGCGCCGGATCGACATCAGCTCGACGTGGAAGTAACCGTCGGCCTGCGAGTCGGTGTCGGAGTATTGATGCAGCGCCGAAATATACGGCAGCGCAGTCGAGTACATCCGGTCGAACCGTCCCAGCACGTCGAGGTAGAGCCGGACGAATCCGTCCAACTCGCTCTCGTCGAGCTCAAGAAGATTGCGTACGAACCGGTTCGGGTAAATGTGTACCTCGACCGGCCAGCGGGCCGCGAAGGGCACGAATGCGGTGACGGAGTCGCTGCGGGAGACGATGCGGCTGCCGTCGTCGAGCTCGGCCCGCAGCAAGTCCGCAAACAGGTTGCTCCCGTGACCCTTTCGATGTTCGCGTGCCTGCCGCAGCATGGCGGCAGTGCGCGGAGTCAGATACGGGTAGCCGTAGATCTGACCGTGTGGATGGGTCAACGTCACCCCGATTTCCTCGCCACGGTTCTCGAAGCAGAAGACCTGCTCGATACCGGGTGTGGCCATCAAGTCGCTGGTGCGATGCCGCCACGCGTCGACGACCAGCCGGGCATGGGCCTGCTCCAGCTGCGCGAAGGATCCGGTGTGGTTGCTGGAAAAGCAGATCACCTCACAGCGGCCATGCCCGGGCGCGGAGAGGAACAAATCGCCGGCGGGCGCCGGTGCGCCGGCACCAGAGAGACTGGGGAATCGGTTCTCGAAGACCACCACGTCGTAGTCCGAGGCGGGCACCTCACTGGTCAGGCCGGTCGGCCCCGGACACAGCGGGCACTGGTCGGCCGGCGGCTTGTAGGTGCGGTCTTGGCGCAACGCCGCGACGATCACCCACTGTCCGGTTGTCCGATCGAATCGCAGCCGTGTGTGCGCGGCGTCGCGTCCGGGCAACGGCCGGCGGTCTTCGACCGGCGCGGGACGGTGCCCGGGCAATGCGAAGAACAGCAGGTCACGGCCATCGGCCAGCTTCGCCCGGGTCGGCGCCGTCACGATGTCGAAGACTAGCTTGGCCGCTCCCCCGCAGTTCGGGTAACCATGTCATGTCCGGCAGAACAAAGGGGGCCATCCGATCACCGATCTTTACCAAAGAGCCCGCAACTGGGCGATCGGGGTCCGACCCTGGGCTGCTTCGGTTGCGGATGGCGACTCGCACGACCGTCGCGCTCGGCTGTTCGCTGTTCGTTCTCGCCCTGGTGACCAGGGCCGCCGGACAGCCGCTGACCGTTGCTCTGCTCGGTGTCGTCATCACCATGGTGGCCTCACGATCGGTCAACGAGCCCGACCCTCGCCAGCAGCGGGTCACCATGGCGCTGCTGCCGGTGCCCGCCACTTTGTCCCTCACCGCCGCCGCGCTGCTCGCGCCGTACCCGGTGGGCAGCGACGTCGCCTTCGTGCTGATCGTGTTCGCCGCGGTTTAAATTCGCCGGTTCGGGCCGCGGGGGCGGGCGCTGGGCATGGTTGCCTTCATGGCGTATTTCTTCACGTTGTATCTGCGTGCGCGCCTCGCCGAGCTGCCCTGGATGATCGGCGCGGTCGCGGTGGGAACGGTGTGCACGTACCTGACGAGCACCTGCGTGCTGCCGGATCGACCCGCCGGCGTGCTGCGCGCCACCATACGGGCATTGCGGGCACGGATGGCGATCGTCGTTGACACCACTGCCGAAACCGTACGACGGGCCGCCTCGATGAACGCGTCGGCGTCGCATGCGGGCACGCACCATCCGGCTCAACCAGACCGCGCTGACGGTGCAAAGCCAGATCGAAGACAAAGCCGACCCGGCCATCCTGTGGCCGGGCGTCACCGCCGAACAACTGGCGCCCTGGCTACTGGATGCCGAACTGGCCATCGAGTGGGTCGCCACCGCCAGTCGGGTGCGAGCCGATGGCTTCCGATCTGGCCGATGCCTTTACCGCGGCCGCAACCCAGACCCGGCGCAACATCGACGCGCTGGCCGCCGCCATCGGTGGTGGTCAGGCGCCCACCGTTGGCTCGGACTCCCCAGTGGCGTGCGTCTCGATGATGATTGAGCCATGACCGAACCAGTTGCCGCGCGGGTGGCAGTCTATCTCGACTTCGACAACATCGTGATCTCGCGATATGACCAGGTCAACGGGCGCAACTCGTTCCAACGGGACAAGGCCAAGGGGTTCGAACACAGTGCGGAGCGGCAGGCCCGGGCCACGGTCGACGTCGGCGCGATCCTGGACTTCGCGTCGTCGTTCGGGACGCTGGTGCTCACCCGCGCCTATGCGGACTGGTCCGCAGAGGTCAACGCCGGATACCGGGGGCAGCTGGTAGCCCGGGCGGTCGATCTGGTGCAGCTGTTCCCCGCGGCGGCCTACGGCAAGAACGGTGCCGACATCCGGCTGGCCGTCGACACGGTCGAGGACATGTTTCGGCTGCCCGACCTGACCCATGTGGTGATCGTCGCCGGAGACTCCGATTACATTCCATTGGCTCAGCGTTGTAAGCGGCTGGGCCGGTACGTGGTGGGCATCGGGGTGGCCGGAGCGTCCAGCCGCGCGCTGGCGGCGGCATGTGACGAGTTCGTCGTCTATGACGCGCTGCCGGGGGTTCCGGCGCTCGAGCCGGAGCCCGCGCCGCCCGAAGCCGACCCGGCCGCGGCCGCGGCGAAGCGACGCACCAAGCCCGGCAAGGTGGCCGACACCTCGGAACCGGAGGAGCCGGACCCGCAGGCCGCCGCGACCGCGCTGCTGACGCGCGCGCTGCAGATCGGGCTGGAGAAAGACGACGTCGACTGGCTGCACAACTCCGCCGTGAAGGCGCAGATGAAGCGGATGGACCCCTCCTTCAGCGAAAAATCGTTGGGATTTCGCTCTTTCAGCGATTTCTTGCGTTCCCGGTCGGACGTCGTCGAACTGGACGAGACGTCGACAACGCGGTTGGTACGGCTGCGCGCGCAGAAGTGAACGGCCCACGCCGTGTGACGAATGCCGCTATGCACAAGTCGCGGTCCGCCGAGGCCCCCTTTACGCTGCTTGGTTACACGAAGTTAACGGGGGTTTTCCTATGAGTGCGTTCCGGGTGCAAACTGTGCCCAAACACGGGCTTGCTCTGGTCGCATCGGCTGCTTGTGTGATGATCGCATCGTGTTCGGCGACCGTATCGCCGCCCCGGGCCGCCCCAACCACCACGAATTCCCCCTCGAAAACCGCCACCAGCACAGCGCCGCCGCCCGCGCCGATCACCGGTCCGCTGGAGAAAGATTGGAAAAGCTACGGCGGAACAGCGTACTTCGGTTGTCCCGAGCGGTTCTCGGCCAGCAAATCTGCACTCGACGACATTCGGCCGAAAATATTCGACCCGAGGACCGGGCAATACGTCGCGCCGGCCAGCCCCGCGGTTCCGGCCGGAGAGAACCTCACCGGCGCCATCTGCGCGCTGACCGGCACCGCGGACGATATGAAGGTCGTATACCTGGTCACCACCGCCAAACCGGGGCAAGCCTCAGCGCCCGAAGCCACCAAGACCACCGCCTATGCCTACGATTGCAAGTCCGGTCAGCCGCTGGCTACCAAAGAGCTGCAACCGCCGACCCCCGACCTGAGAATCAGCGCGACGAAGGACTGGGGGCTTGCATCGACGGCATCGGGGGTGGCGTGGGTGAACGCCTTCACCGACGGGCACGCGCTCACGGCGCCGCCTCGCACCGTAATCCTTTCCGGCACCAACCTTTCGATGATGTGGAATGATCCCCAGCCGGGCCGCGCCTGGCAAGACGTGCTTTCTTTTCAGCGCAACACAGATCCCGGCAAAACGTCGGGAGCAGAGCTGCGCCGACCAAGCGGGGAAGCAATATATCAAGACAACGATATCTGGACGGTGGATGCCGAATTATCCGACGGCCCAAATAAACTGGTGAAAATCACGCATTGGGATTCCTACAGCCCGCCGGTCGCGTCGACCATGTTTTTCGATCTGAACGCAAAGGCGATCATCAAGATCGGCGATTCCGACCGCATTCCCGGCAGCGGCCTGGCGGCGACGTTGTCCGACGGGAAGTTATTCGTTGACGGCCATAATTCCGAAAATTCGCAGTTCGGCTTCGGGGTGTGGAACCTGCGCGCTCAGCAGTGGGATTTGGTGAAGGACCGAGACGACGTCAAAAAGCTTTCGATCTCCAAGCTGGCGTTTTTTGCCGACCATCTCTACATCACAAATGGCGGGGGCACGTTTTCGGTGATCGCCTTGCCGGCTACCGACCCCATCGCCTCGAACTGGTCGGTGCGGCCCTTCGCCCGGATTTCCGGGTGGACGCTGGTGTGCCGCGGCGAGACGGCTCCGTCCTCGAACGGGGAGTGCAAGGAAATCGTCATGGTGCAAGATCAGGACGGCCACTATCCCGGCCCGTGGTTCTAAGATTCGACCCCTGCGCGGCTACTTGACGTCGATACCCCACCGGGGTATCATGCACGGTCGTGAAAGCGTCGCGATGCTCCGCGTCTTGATCGGCGACCTCACGCTGCGCTGGGTCGTCAGCATTCTGTTCGGCGTCAGCATGGCGGAGTACCTGTATATGGTCGCCGGGCAAGCTAACCCGATGGAAAGGCACTGTCAACCATCTGCTGCCTCTGACGATGCTGGCGGTGATGATCTTGATGGCCTGGCGCGTCGGGACGGACCTCCCCACATTCGGGCCGATGATCTTTTTCCTCGCGGCGGCCGCCTGGTTTTTGTGGGTCGCCGGTCGGGGCTTGGCTGACCCAATGGCCAACCACTACTACGCCGCGATGATGGCGGCCATGGCATGGATGTACGCGGTGATGAACGGCAGCATGCACCCCCCGGGGCCGAACATGAGCACCTCCGCAATGGACATGTCGGCACACTCGATGCCCTTGGCTGCAGCCGGACCCTGGTGGATGACCACGGTGAACTGGGTTGCGGCCGTTGGGTTCGCCGCCGTGGCGCTGTATTGGCCATACCGTTACTTCGCCGAACGCCGAATCGCCTTGGCGCCGCGCGCGGCGGGGCCCGGGCGCTTCGAAGTGCTCTACCAGGCGTTCACTGCGGGTGGCACCGCCCCGATGTTCGGCGCGCTGCTGTAGGCGACGGCTGGTCAGGTCCAGCCGAGGGCCTGGGGGACCATGTAGAGCCCGAAGCCGATGACCAGCAGGCAGAGCGCCCGGGTGATGTACTTGTGCAGGCCGCGCATACGCCATTGCTCCGGCAGCGCTCGGGCTTCCAGCGCCAGCAGCAGACCCAGCACGATCGGCAGCAGCAAGGCGTTCATCACCTCGACGTCCACCGCCAGGTTGACCAGGTCGACGCTGCTCAAGACGAGCACCGCGCCGCCGACGTGGGCGAGCGCATAGGTGACGTAGAACTTGGCCGTGGCGCGGTTGGGCCGCTCGTTGAGCGTATGCCGCCAGCCGAAGACCTCGGCGAATCCCCACGCTCCCGCCAGGGAAGCGACGATGGCGGCGACGAGCGCCGCTCCCAGCATGCCCAGCCCGAAAAGGACCGTTCCGCCCGTGTGGCCGAGGTAGGGGGTGAGCGCGTCGGAGATCTCGCCGACGGTCTGCAAGGCCGCCTCGCCGTTGTGTGACCCCACCGTCGATGCCATGGTGATGACCACCGCGATCATGATCAGCTGGGTCAGTACCGCGCCGGTGGCCGTGTCGTAGCGGGCCTGCCGAATGGTGGCCTCCGACAGGTGCTTGTCCACCACGGCACCCTGCTGATAGAAGATCATCCACGGCATGATGACTGCGCCGACATTGGCCGCGACCAACAGCAGGTACGACGAGTTGCCCAGCGGCATCGACGACATCCCGTTCAGCAGGTCGTCCAGGCGCGGCCGCGCCATCACCATGGCGACCAGGAAAGCCAGTTCGGCGGCGCCGACGATGAGGCCGACGCGTTCGACGCGCCGGTAGCTGCCGGTGAACGCGAGTGCCAGTAGCGCGGCGGTCGCGATCGGAATGCTGACCCACCGCGAGACGCCGAAGAGTTCGCCCACCCCGGCGACGCCGGCGAACTCCGTCAGCAACGCGCCGATCGCCGAGGCGAACAAGGTGAACGCCGACAGCCAGGCCCAGCCGCGGCCGAATCGCTCTCTGATCAACGCGCCATGCCCGCGCTTGGTGACGATGCCCAGCCGCACGGTCATTTCCTGAACGACATAGAGGATCGGCATCAAGATCAGCTGCGGCAGCACCATCCGGTAGCCCCACTGGGCGCCGGACTGTGACGCGGTGATGAGTGAGCCCGCGTCGGTATCGGCCAGCATCACCACCAGACCGGGGCCCCACACCGCCAGCAGTCCCCAGCGCAGCCATCGGCCGCGAGTTCGGAAGGACACCGGCGGGCGACTGTCGAATCCGTCCGCCACCGGTGTGGTTGTATCGGTCACCCTTGACCAGCTCCTTCGTGCGACGGCGGGGCGGCGCTAATGCCACCCTGACGTGCACCATAACTTAGCCTGCCCTAACCGTGGGCGCTTTTGCGGGTGCAGGCGACCTGCACCCGGGGTGACGGTCGCGATTAGGCGTCGATCACCAAGCGATCGCTTTTCGCCCGCGAGACGCAGACCAGCATTTCGTCGTCGCCCTCGGCGGTGCGCCCCCGGCGGTCGACCTCGCCGGCCAGCACCTTGACCTTGCAGGTCCCGCAGAACCCTTGCTGGCACGAATACGCCGTCGTCGGGTTGCCGTCGAGCATGACGTCCAGCGCCGACCGGTTCGCCGGAACGCTGAGCAGCCGTTGCGAGCGGGCGAGTTCGAGTTCGAATGCCACCCCGTCGATGACCGGCGGCGGGCCGAACCGTTCGTAGTGCAGTGGCGCGTCGCGTGCGGCGCGAACCGACTCCAGCATGGCGGTCGGGCCGCACACATACACCGCGGTGCTCGGCCCGGCGCCGGCGAGCAACTCCTCGGGTGTGGCGATGCGGCCGCGTTCGTCATCGGCCCACACGGTGACCCGGTCCGGTGCCACCGCCAGCATCTCGTCGAGCAGCGGCATGTAGTCGCGGCTGCGCCCGGCATACACTGCGCGCCAGTTGATTCCGCGCTGGTGAGCCACCTGGATCATGGGCAGGATCGGTGTGATCCCGACTCCGCCGATCACGAACAACACGTCACGTTCGTCGGTGACGAGATAGAACGCGTTGCGCGGGCCTTCGAACACCAGGTTGTCGCCGACGTCGAAGGTGTCGTGCATTTCTATCGAGCCGCCGCCGCCGTCGGCGATGCGGCGTATGGCGATGCGGTAGTCGGTGCGCCGCCCGGGCGAACCGCACAGCGAGTATTGCCGACGCCGGCCCGAGGGCAGCCTGACATCGATGTGCGCACCGGGCGTCCAGGACGGCAGCAATCCGCCATCGGGGTCGGCCAGCGTCAGAGCGATCACGTCGGGGCTGAGCAGCTCCCGCTTGGTCACCACCGCGGTATTCGTCCGCCGCACCGCCAATACTCGCGACGGGTCCCACCGTGATACCGACGCCAAGGCGCCGAAGAGAACACCCGCGCCCCACAAGGCGGTGTAGAAGCGGTCGCGCTTGCGGCAACCGTACAGGTCGGCCGGCCTGGTATTCCAAATGGTTTGTGCCACAGCCCCGCTCCTAGGTCTGTTGAGCGTCGATGGTCAGGTCGACCCACTCTCCGGTGAGCCGGGCGACCATGTCGGGATGCGAGGCCACCACCCAGTGGCCGCCGTCGATCGGGACGACCCTGCCGTCGGCCGGTATCGAGCCGGTGAACCGCTGCAGGGCGGGCGTCACGAAATAATCTTTGCCCGCCACCAGCACCTGCACCGGGACTTTCGTCTGCGGCAGCTGCTTTCCGGGGGCCAGGAACGGCCGCGGCATGTTGGCGCGGTACAGGTTGAGCCCGTTGAGATAGTCGCGGATCGAGCGGGTGGTCGCCGCGCGCCGATGATCGGTGCCACGCGGCCGGCCGATGAGTTCAACCGCCGCAAAGACCATCCCGGTGGCCCGCAACCAGATCGCCAGCTCCGGCACCCCCGGGCACAAGAAGAACCAGATGTAGGAGGAGGCCAAAGCCTGTCTGAGAACATCGAATACGCCCCGGGGCGTGCGCGGGGACCGCAGGAACTTGCCCGCATAGTTCAGATGCGGGCCGGAGATCGACGTGAACGAGGCGATCTTGCCCATCACCGCGTCGTCGGTGACCGCCGCCCAGCACTGGATTGAGCCCCAGTCGTGGCCCGCCAGGTGAACCCGGTCCACCCCCAGGCTGTCGATCACCGCGCCGATATCCGAAACCAATTGCGATAGGCGGTATCCCGAGCGCTTCACCGGCTTCGACGATTCGCCTACGCCGCGTACGTCGTAAGCCACGACGTTGAAGCGCCCGCTGAGTTCCTCGGCGACGCCGCCCCACACGTGGTGGTTGTCCGGGTAGCCGTGCACGGCCACGATGGTCGGGCGCCGCTTGTCGATGTCAGTGTAGGCGTGCACCGCGAGGGACACGCCGTCAGATGCGGTGACCGTGCTGGACTGGGTCATGTTGAGTGCTCCGGAAGCTCAGTGGGCTGCCCGGGCGGCGGGTGAGCGGGCCAGATAGTCAACCGCGCGTCCTACCCCGCCGAGTTGAGACGGATGGAAACCGGGCGTGTAGTAGGCGCCGATCACGCCGATGAATTCGGACGGCCCGGGCACCAAACCCCGGCGCGCCGCGTCGAAGTAGTCGCGCCACCGCGGATTGGTACCCGGCGGCAGGTGCGGATCCACGGAGTACATGAACCGGACGCCGCGGATGAACAGCCACAGCAACGCGGGCGTCACCAGCAGCTGGGTGCGCACCTGCCGCCAGTAGCCGGCGCGCAGGTGCTTCATGGTGTCGAAGGCGACCGCCTTGTGCTCGACTTCTTCGGCTCCGTGCCAGCGCAGCAAGTCCAGCATCACCGGGTCCGTGCCGAGGGCGTCGTGCTGCGGGGTGTCCAGAATCCACTGCCCCAGGATGGCGGTGTAGTGCTCGAGGGCGGCCACCATCGATATCCGCTCGAGCAACCAACTCTGCCTCCGCCGCCCGCTCCACCGTGGCCGGTCCCCGATGAGCTTGCCGAACAGCCAGGCCACCTGGTCGGTAAACGGCGTCACGTCGATGCCCTTGGCCGCGAAGTGCTCGAGCACCCCGGAGTGCGCTTGCGAGTGCATGGCCTCCTGGCTGATGAATCCCTGCACATCTCGCCGCAGCTGGTCGTCCTTGATCAGCGGCAGCGAGTTCTTGAACGCGTCGACGATGAACTCTTCGCCCGCGGGCAGCAGCAGGTGCAGCACATTGCAGAAGTGGGTGGTGAAGGGTTCGTTGGGCACGTAGTAGAACGGCAGCTTTGCCCAGTCGAACTCGACGTCACGCGCCTGCAGGACGATCCGCTCGTGGTCGAGTGACGCGTCATGCGGACCCGCTGCCCGGTCATCGACTGTGAACATCGTCAAACCCCTTGTCTGGCTAAGCAATCCGTCGCTTCTCGGACCGACTTTCGGTGATCAGACCCTGGCTGCGCAGGAACCTGATCAGATTGTCCACTGTCTCGGTCAGGGCCGGCTCACGCAGGTGCACCTTGGCCAGTCCACGGGCGTGCCGGTATTGCGTGTTGCCGTAGCGCTTGTCCCGCATCGCCGCGATCTTGTCCGCCGACCGGGTCAGGAAATCGACCAGCGGATAAATCGGGTCCTGCGGCGTGCACCGGCGGTTCATCTGCTCGGCGAAGGACGGGATGTCGTGGTAATCGAAGCGGTAGCCGTAGCGTTCGGACAACACCCGGGTGATGTCCATCAGGTTGTAGTAATGGTCCGCGGTCATGTTATAGATGTGCCCGCCGCCGGTGTCATCCGTCGGCAGCTCCATCAGCGCAACGATGTGATCGGCGATCAGGTCCGCCGGCAGCAGGCTGAGCTGGTTGAGCGCGTTGGCGGCGATGCCATGCTCGATCATGAACGTCATGGTGCGCACCAGGATGTCGTCCTGACTGCCAAAACCCGCGCTTGTCGGTGAGATCAGCGAGGGTCGGTAGATGCGCACGTCGAGTCCTTGGCGCTGGGCGGCGAAGGCCAGCTGCTCGGCGACCCACTTGGTCTGCGAGTAACCGAAGTCCAGCGCGGTCATCTCCGTGTTCGCATCGGACTCGCCGACCACCGGCTTGACGCTCCACCCGTAGATGAAGGTGCTGGAGACCAGGTGGAAGGCCTTCCGGTGCCCGGTCATCGCCAGGCGCAACAGGTCGTGCGTGCCGGCGACGTTGGCGGCCCGCAGCGCGTCGTAGGTGCGGACGTAGTTGACTAGCGCGCCATTGTGGACGACGGCGTCGACGGTCTCCGTCAGTTGCCGGAAGCCTGCCTCGCCGATGCCCAGCCGCGGCTCGGCAAGGTCCCCGCACACCACTCGGACCCGCGCCCGGACCTCGGCCTCCAGCGCCGCTGACCAAAGCCGGGCGCGGCGCAGCGAGGCGACGATCCGGTCCAGGCCGTGCGCCGCGTCGGTGGCCCGCACCAGCGCGTGCAGCGTGTAGGAAGTCCGCTCGAGCAGGCTGCTCAGCAGGAAGGGGCCCAAGAATCCGGTCGCGCCGGTCAGCAGGATGTCGCTGGGCGCTTGCGCCCGCGCCGGTGCGAGCGCGGGCAGGGGTAGCCGCGCGTCGG
>Ga0335069_10000672_pt1 | contig 55867 bp, 52 predicted proteins | sample Lox_Sample_11_FD_206714 | JGI IMG/M metagenome (GOLD analysis project Ga0335069, IMG submission 206714) | Soil microbial communities from Loxahatchee National Wildlife Refuge, Florida, United States - Lox_Sample_1.1 | ecosystem: Environmental > Terrestrial > Soil > Wetlands | place: USA... | reverse complement strand
CCGCGGGGCAACACAGCTACAACGAAGTTCTCCCGCTGATGTTGGCGCGCTACTGCGGCCCGGGCTTACTGGGGCTAGGAATCACGGCGCTGATTGCCGGGTTCATGTCGGGCATGGCGGGGAATGTCAGCGCCTTCGCCACCGTGTGGACTTATGACCTTTACCGTCCGTTCGTCCGCAAGAACGCGTCGGACGCCCATTACCTGAGCATGGGGCGTTGGTGCACGATTCTCGGCGTGATGATTTCAATCGGCACCGCTTACCTCGTGATGCAATTCGGAAGCATCATGGATTACGTGCAGGCGCTGTTCAGCATCTTCATTGCGCCGCTGTTCGGGACTGTCCTGCTCGGCATGTTGTGGAAGCGCGTGACACCCGCCGGGGGCTTCTGGGGACTGCTTGCCGGCAGCACGTCTTCCATCGCCATGTTTCTGCTGGTCAAGTTCAATCACAGCATGCTCGCCTACATCGCGCTCTCGAGCCACGCCCAGGACATGGCCGAAAACATGTATCGGGCGCTGTGGTCGTGGCTGATTTGCGTCACCGTCACCGTGGTGGTGAGCGCCATGACCAAGCCCAAACCTGTCGCGGAGCTGACCGGTCTGGTTTACGGTTGCACCGAACTCCCCAGCGAGGGACACTTGCCGCTTTGGAAGCGCCCGATCTTCTGGGCTGGCGTGTCACTGCTGTTGTTCCTGCTGCTGCAATGGATCTTCTGGTAGTCGAGCTGTAGGGGCGCACGGCCGTGCGCCCTTACGAGGTTGCAAACGGAAGCATCCATATGCTCTTCAGTTTCGAGGTTCAGTAATGCCTGAAAAGCACCATATGATTCCCGTCTGGTTCTTCGTCGGAGTCATCCTTCTCTGTTACGGGGTAATCATCCTGGCCACAGGAATTTACGAATTCTCCAATCCGCCTGCGACGGTGCTGGCCGGTCTCCATCCTGCCCTCTGGTGGGGAGCGCTCCTCACTGTGATCGGCGGAATCTACACTTACGCCTACGCCCCGAGGAAGTCCCATACGCAGCGACGGGAATTGTAGCGGCGCTCTATGAGCGCCGTTCGGCGGTCATAGACCGCCGCTACAGCGGGACGCGTAATCATTTGGTTCGGTCTGCATGGCATCTGCCGGCGGTGGAATGAAAGGAGCCTTCCATGGAGCGTCGTCAATTCCTCGGCACTGTTGCTTCACTTCCGGTCGTTCCTGCTTTACTCCATGCCCAGGAGGGCCCTCCTCCTATCGGTGAGCCGGTCGAAAGAATGACGGCTCCCAACTGGCCTACCATCAACTCCAATCATCTGGGATTTCGCCCGCGCGTGGGCAGCAAGACGCTGGTCGTGCGCGCACTCGCCAGGCCCGCGCCCCGCGAGTATCACCTGCGCGACGTGCAGGAATCCGAATTCAGCTTCACCAGGCCGCTGAAGGAAGAGCGCTCGGACTTCGGCCCCTGCCTCACGGCGGATTTCACCGACGTCGAGCGGCCTGGTCTTTACCAGATCACGGTGGGGAACGAACACTCCGTGCAATTTGCGATTGACGAGGAGGTGTGGCGCCGCACGCTTCCCAAAGCCGTCGGTTACTACAGATACCAGCGTTGTGGCGTGGATGTGCCCGGCGTGCATCCTGCCTGCCACCTGGACGACGCACGCCGGCGCGACAACGGCGAACACGTGGACACCGTCGGCGGCTGGCACGATGCCGGCGATCTGCGCAAATGGATGGAAGTGACGATGCTGAACGGCATCGCCCTGCTGAACCTTTACCGGAACAACCCCGCGCCCCGGCCCGGCGACCCCACGCGCGAGCAACTGCTGGAGGAAGTGCGCTTCGGCAATCGCTATTTCCTGAAGATGCAGGACACGGACGGCAAAGTGTGGGCTGACGTCGCGGGCGGCGTGAACGGCGACAATAGCGACAATCACTGGACGGACAATATTATTGGCACTCCGGACGACCGCTATCTGAACACGGAGAAACGCTCGCAAGTGGCCGCCATCTTCACAACGCTCGAAGCGCTGGCCGGGCAATGCTACGCGGCGTCGGACCCTGCATACGCTCATCAGTGTCTCACTGCGGCCGTGCGCGCCTGGCAAGCTTTCCCCGAGCCCACAGCGGGCGCAACGCAGGACGTTGGCTGCTGGGCCATGGCCGCTGCCGAGTTGTATCTCGCCACGGGCGACAACACTTACAAGCAGCATGGCGTGTTGCTCGGCCGCGAGCTCATGAAGCGGCAGAACACGGAATACCTGGCCGGGCAAAAGGAAGTACGCGGCTTCTGGATGCAAGGCAGTCAGCCGTATGTCGAAATCCCCGACTCGGCCGTCCCGCCGCTGGCCCTGCTGAAGCTGTACGACACGTTCCGAGACGCCGAAGACCGCGGGAAGTGGCTCGACGCGGTGCGCCTGCACGCGGATGAATACCTCGAACCCATGTCGAGCCGGAATTCCTACCGGATCATTCCGCTCGGCATGTTCCTGGGCTCACCGACGCCGGAGAAGTACCGGCCGCTGGCGGGGAACCTTACCTATCGTTATTTTCATCCAGTGCGCAAACAGTTCTGGTGGCAGGGAGCCAACTGTCATTACGCGGGCAACGCCCTGGTGCTGGGGTGGCTCGCGAGGATACGCGGCGACGCCGGGAAGAAGTACGTGGCGCTGGCCTATCGGCAACTCGAATGGATCCTCGGGGCCAATCCATTCGGTGCTTCCATGATGACGGGCGAAGGCATGCGTAACCCCTTCCCGCATTCGCGCTTTGTGGGCCTGATTCCGGGCGGCATCATGAACGGCATCGCCGGGAACGTGAACGACGAACCGGTGCTGGACCTTGAGTACACGCTCGATTGGCGCACCTGCGAGTATTGGAGCCCGCACGTAGCGTTCTACATCTGGGCGCATTCGGTGCTGGAAGGAATAAGCTGAGGTCGTAGGGACGCACGGCCGTGCGCCCTTGCTGTGTTGAGAGCCCGCCACGCACCTGTCATCCTGAGCGCAGCGAAGGACCCCAGTAGTTCGTCCTTTCTCCCGGCCTGCACGAACTGCAGAGGTCCTTCGCTGCGCTCAGGATGACAGGTGGGGAGACATCGAGATTATCCGGGCTATGCCTGCGCGACTCGCGCCAGCACGTAGGGTCCTTCCGGAATGACGGCGACGCGTGCGTTGCGCGGCAGGCTCTCGTCAAGAGTTTTGAGCGCGTCGCCCGCGCTCGCGAACGCCTTCCCCCAGAGCGAAGGGTGGAATCTCCGCGGCAAGCCGGGCACGTGATAGAGGACTTCCGCCCGCGAGGTGACGAGCGCCAGTTTTTCCAGTTGCCACTGGTCGATGGTCACCGGCGCGCCGTCCAGCTTCTTCATAAACTCACGGTCGGAAGAATTCTCCGCAAGCAGGCGTTTGAATTCTGGTCCGCCCGCGCCTTCCTCGCACGCCGCGAGCAGCAGGATTTTACCTCCGGGTTTGACGATGTGTGACGCTGCCGTAACGCCCTTGACGGCCTGGTAGAAGGTCAGGTCGAGCGGATAGCCGGCGGCCGTGGTGATGACCGCATCGACCGGTTCCGCGAGCGTTTCCAGCATGACGCGCGAGACGAACTCCACGCCCCGGCGGTGTGCCGCAACGGCTTCGCCCGCGAAGACCGCGGCAATCGGCCGGCGTGGAGTGCCCCGGCCCAGCGCCACATCCACCAGAAAGTCGTGCCGCGCGAGGCGAGCGATCTCCAGCAGTTCGCGGTGCAGGGGATTATCTTCGATTGAACCTTCCGCCGCCCTGCTGTCACGCATGAAGCGGGAGCTGTGTAGCACCTTGATGGTTTCCTGCGCAGCCAGACCGGGGGCGATCAGCTTGCGCCCGCCGGAAAATCCCAGCATCAGGTGCGGTTCAATGAAACCGAGCGTGATGTGCAGGTCGGCGGAGACAAAGCGCGCGTCGATGTAGACAGGCGTGCCCGAGGCGGTCCGGCCCAGGCTCGCGTGCTCGGAGAGTTCGCGTGCATGGTGATTCTCGACGCGATAGCGCGAGGCGATTTCCTCGCCGCAGATCTCGCGAATCTCCGCGTCGCTCGCGGGCCGATGCAAACCCGTCGCGATTAGAATCGTGATGCCGTCGCGGGGAATCCCGGCCGCTTCCAGGCGAGCCAGCACGGGAGGCAACACCTGGCGGTTGGGAGCGGGCCGCGTGATGTCGCAGACTGAAATCGCGGCTGACCGCTTGCCCCGAGCCAGTTCCGCCAGCGGGGGCCCGGCCACGGGAGCGTCCAGAGCCTTCCCGAGCGCCGCGGCCGGGTCCGCCAAAGGCACCGCCGACCGGGCGTCAAGCATTTGGTACGCAAACCCTTCGGGCAAATCCAGAGTCAAACCCTTCCGTCCAAAAGCAAAGTCTACGCGCATGCCGCTATTCTACCCCGTACCTTGGCCCTTCGGTGCGCAATGATCTGCGCTCGGGCTACTCCACATGTTCTTCTAGACAGTGGAACCCCTTGAAGGCGGGAGAGTCGGTGGCGAGTGGGAACGAGCAGTGTCGCCTTGGGAGCGCCTGGAGGGCGTCCTTGACACCCCGCGAGGGCACTGTTAGTGTCGATACCTGGAAGCGAAATCCTGAGGAGTATCAGGAACCATGAAGGTACAAATCGTTTTCTTGTCGATGCTGCTGGGGGCTGGGAGCCTGGTTGCTCCGGCCGTTGCGCAGGTTACTCCGAGCGCCGCACAGGATGACAAGAACCCACCCAAGTCTTCCACGGCGCGCTTTGGCGACCCTTCGGGCACGGGGCGGATGTATCAGGACAATATTTATGGGGTCATCAAAGAGGTGAACGCGAACGAAATCATCCTGACCAAGACCGCGGCGGGCACGGACCAATCGGTGAAGGTCATCAAGAAGACGAAATTCATCCAGGACGGCAAGCTCAGTTCGCTCGACAAGTTCAAGGCAGGCGACAAGGTCATTGTGGATGTGGATAAGAACAAGAAGACCGGAGTGTTGTCCGCCAAGCGAGTCATCAGCGGCGTAGCCTTTGTGCAGATCCCGTGAGAGCGCTCGTTCTCGTCGCGGGCGATATTGCGTCAGGACCAAGCCTGCCTCGACAGGACTGAGGTGCGGCGCCAGGCGCCTCTCGTTCCGCAGCCGCCGGCATCCCCTTGAAAAAAGCCACTCTCATTTACAATCCGATCGCCGGGCGGCGACCTGTAAGGCGGGAGCGTGAAGTCCGCCAAGCTGTAGAAGTGTTACAAGGCACAGGGTTAGAGGTCGCTCTGGCCCCTACCACGCGGCCGGGCGAAGCGACGGACCTGGCCCGGGCGGCCGCCGCGAGCGGCGTCGATCTCGTCCTGGCCTGTGGCGGTGACGGGACCCTTAACGAAGCCATTAACGGCCTTGCACCCAGCCGCATACCACTGGGGATTCTCCCCGGCGGCACAGCCAACATCCTGGCGCGGGAACTGTGCCTTCCGCAGAGTCCCGTCGCCGCGGCGCGCCAATTCCGGAACTGGTCACCGCGCCGGATTGCGCTCGGGCGCGCGCGCTGGGCACAAGAGCCGCATCTTTCTGGGAGCGGAAACCTTCCCGCCTCGCAGCCTTGCCGCTATTTCGCCAGCGTAGCGGGAATCGGCTTCGACGCCCACATTGTCTACAAGCTTTCTCCCCAGCTCAAAATGGGACTGGGCGTGGCAGGTTACGTGGTGGAGGCTTTCCGCCAACTCCTGCGCTACACCTTTCCGAAGTTCACTTGGCGTGTGAACGGCGAGGAGGGCCAAGCCACCTTCGCTGTCGTGCATCGAACGCGCCTCTACGCCGGCTGGCTGCACTTGGCGCCGAGTGCGGGTCTCGATCAGCCGCATCTGGTGGTTTGCTCCTTCGCGAGCCCGGGCCGCGCGCGCTATCTTCTCTACGCACTGGCCGTGCTCACCCGCCAGCACCTGCGCCTTGGCGACGTGAGGCTCGCGCCGGGAACCGAAGTGTGTTGCTTGCCTCCTGATAACAAGACTCCGGTCCGCTTCGAACTGGATGGCGAATTGGCAGGCGCGCTGCCGGCCACGTTCGAGATTGTGCCCGACGCGCTGACACTCCTCGCACCGTAGTAGAATCGGGACGCAACGCCGGGATGGAGCCGCCCAAGTGGACAATCTGACTCACACGCTCACCGCGGTCGCCATCAGCCAGGCCGGGCTCAACCGCAAAACGCGCCTTGCCACACTCACGGTAATTCTGGGCGCAAACCTGCCGGACCTCGACATCCTGGCAGGCCTCAAGGATAGTGCGGCCTACCTGCAACATCACCGCGGGTTCACGCATTCTCTTCTAGGAATAACAGTTTTGGCGGTGGTTATTTGCGGCCTTATGTATGGCGTAGGGAAACGGCTCCGCCCTCGGCCAGGGGTGCCGGTTCGGGGTTGGTGGTTATTCCTGGCCGCGCTGCTGGGCACAGGCAGCCACTTGTTGCTGGACTTTTCAAATTCCTACGGCGTGCGCCCCTTTCTGCCGTTCAGTGGCCGCTGGTACGCCTGGGATGTCATGTTCATCTTCGACCCGCTTCTGCTCGCGCTGCTGGTGCTGGGCCTGGGAGTGCCGTGGCTGCTGCGTCTGGTCTCCGCCGAAGTGGGAGCGCGGCGCCAGCGGCACGCGGGAGGCGCGATCTTCTGCCTCGCGGCAATGGCGATGATTTTCGGATTGCGGGACTTTGCCCACCGCCGCGCGCTCAGCATCCTCGACAGCCATACTTACTCCGAGGAGAATCCGCAGCGCCTGGGCGCATTCCCTCTCCCCGCGAATCCCTTCGCTTGGACGGGCGTCGTCGAGACCGACACGGCCTTCCACGTTCTCCGCGTGAACGCCTTGAATCCCAACACACCTCCGGAAGAAATCGAGACGCTCCACAAGCCGGAGGCTTCACCGGCGCTCGAAGCGGCCCGGAAGACGCGGACCGGACGAATCTTTCTGGATTTCGCCCGTTTCCCTTTGGGTAATGTTGAGCCAACTGAGGATGGGTTCCGCGTGAGCCTGTGCGATCTCAGGTTCTACTCGGCCTCGCGACGCGGGTTCGTGGCACAGGTCGAGCTCGACCCTAACCTGCAAGTCAGATCGGAGTCCTTCCATTTCAGTCCGCCCCGGAGGGCGGGGGAGAACTGACGCGCCTGCGCCCCTTCCACCAGCGATAAGCCAGGGCCAACCCCACCACCAGGACAACCACCGTCAGTGACACACGCCCCAGATTGTGGCGGAGATAATCCTGGGCCTGAAGCCCGTAGTGCGCGCCGAGCCATGCTTCGGCGCCGAACCGCACTCCACGTCCCACGAGCAGCGCCAACCCGAAATGCAGAGCGTCCGCCCGCATGAGGCCGGCCGCCAGAATGAAGACCTTCAACGGCGCCGGCGGAGGCAGCAGCGCCATCACCAGGACGGCCACAAAATCGTTCCGCGCGAGCCAGTGTTGGGCCCGCTCAAGTGACCGCGGCGGCGTCTTGCGCCAGAGGAATTTGCCCCCGCCTCGCGCGATGGCATAAAGAACGTACGCCCCGGAGATCGAACCCAGCGTAGTGGCCAGCCCGTAGAGGGGCCACCAGGCGGGCCGCCGGCTTGCCATCACTATCAGCGCCAGGTCATTCACGACGGGAAAGGGAATGAAGGAGGAATCGAGAAATGACATGGCGAACAATCCCCAGCCGCCGTAAAGGACGAGTAAGGGACCGAGCTTTCGAGAAAGAGACTTCAGCATGTTGGTCTATTCTGGTCAGAACTCTAGGTCATTCAGCGGGCGACGACGTCCCGTCTGCGAAAGACTGGGCAAAAGAAGCTGATACCGGGGTCCTTCGTTTCGGTCTCACGAGAGCGCGTTACAAGGGCGCACGGCCGTGCGCCCTTACAATGCGTTGAGGACACAGGCGGTCCCGTCAATGTGGCAGCGAGCCGAACGTCGTACCCAGATAGTACGGCCACAAGACGATCGCGAGCACGCCCCTCCAGAAGGTTAAGTGGAGGAATCCGATGGTGAAGAGCCATGCCCCGAACCACAAGGTCCCCACAATACTATGCTGCTCGATCTTTATGTGTTCCATGGCGCACCGTATATACCGAGGTTCCACCTGCCAAGGCGCAGCAACGTAAGCCGTGTCTCAGTTTGGCATTTGTAGCGGCGGTCTGCGACCGCCGGACGGCGCTCATGGAGCGCCGCTACAGAAGACGGGAACACCGCCGCGGCGTATTGTACCTTGCCGGGCTGCGGCGTGAACAGCGCCAATCGGTTTATGTCGCGTTCTCCGCTTCTGCCACCGCCCCAGTGTCGCGGTGGACGAGCCTTCACGTGAAAGCCTGGAAAATTCCACGTGACTTGTGTAGTCTCAAACAGATGACTCCGAAATACGTAGTGGGCCTCGTGCAGATGGCGTGCGGCCCAAGCCCCGGCGAAAACCTCGCCAAGGCGGTCGAGCGCGTGGAGGAAGCTGCCCAGCGCGGCGCGCAGGTTATCTGCCTGCCGGAGCTTTTCCGTTCGCAGTACTTCTGCCAGCGCGAAGATGTGGCTCTGTTTGATCTCGCTGAATCGGTTCCAGGACCCTCGACCGCGGCGCTGGGTCGCGTCGCCAAAGCACGCGGCGTCGTGGTCGCGGCTCCGGTATTCGAGCGGCGCGCGGCGGGCGTTTATCACAACAGCGCTGCCATCATCGACGCCAGCGGAGAATTGGCCGGGCTCTACCGCAAGATGCACATTCCGGATGACCCTGCTTACTACGAGAAGTTCTATTTCACGCCCGGCGACCGAGGCTTCTGCGCCTTCGATACACGTGTGGGGCGTATCGCCACGCTGATCTGCTGGGACCAATGGTATCCGGAAGGAGCTCGGCTGGCAGCGCTCGAAGGCGCCAACTTGTTGTTCTACCCAACCGCCATCGGCTGGCACCCAGCGGAAAAGGACCAGTTCGGCTCGGCGCAGCGCGATGCTTGGCGAACCATCCAGCGCGGCCATGCGATTGCCAACGGCGTGTACGTTGCGGCGGTGAATCGCGTCGGCTTTGAAAAACCTGCCGGGGCCGCGGCGGGCTTGGAGTTTTGGGGATCATCGTTTATCGCCGACCCCTTCGGTGTGGTGCTGGCCGAGGCGTCGGCGGACCGCGAAGAGATCCTGCTGGCAGAAGTCGACTTGGCGCGCTTGGAAGACGTGCGGCGCAATTGGCCTTTCCTCCGCGACCGGCGAATCGATGCCTACGCGGGAATCACGAAGCGATTTAACGACGAGGGCCCGTGCAGCGAAAAAGCATAGCGCCTACCCCCGCCGCGCAGGGCTACCGCCTGCCGGCCGAATGGGAACCTCACGAGGCCACCTGGCTCGGGTGGCCGCACAACCTCACAGACTGGCCGGGCAAGTTCACACCTATCCCCTGGGTCTACGGTGAAATCGTTCGCACGATCGCCGCAGGTGAGATCGTGCGTATCCTCGTCAATTCCGCTGCGCACGAGGCTGGCGCCCGCCGCATCCTGCGGCGCATCGGCGTGGATGCTGCACGCATCGAGTTTTTCCGTTTCCCCACGGACCGCGGCTGGACGCGTGATTTCGGGCCCATTTTCGTCAAGCGCCATACGCCACGCCGTGGCACAGCAATCGTCCGCTTTGGGTTTACGGGTTGGGCGAAGTACCCGAACTGGCGCAAGGACTGCCAGATCCCGCTGCGAGTGGCACAGGCGCTGCGCCTGCCCCGGCTCGACGCCGTGGCCAATGGCCGGGCACTAGTTCTCGAAGGGGGCAGCATCGATGTTAATGGGCGCGGGTCGCTCGTGACCACCGAGGAATGCTTGCTCGATCCTGTGACCCAAGTCCGCAACCCCGGCCTCAGTCGCACGCAAATCGAAACCGCCTTGGCAGATTATCTAGGCGCGAAACAGGTTCTTTGGCTCGGGAAGGGAATCGCCGGCGACGACACACACGGCCACATCGATGACCTCTGCCGCTTCGTGGGACCGCGGACCGTCGTCCTCTGCCAGGAGAAGAATTCGAGCGACGCGAACTACCGGTCTCTCACGGAGAATTGGGAACGCGTTCAGGGGCTGAGACTGGAAGACGGGTCGAAACTCGAAGCGGTGCCGCTGCCCATGCCTGCGCCCCTTCATCTCGACGGCCAGCGGCTGCCGGCGAGTTATGCGAATTTCTACATCGCGAACGCTGCCGTCCTGGTGCCGACTTTCAACGACCCTCGGGATCGCGTCGCGCTCGGCATACTCGGAGAACTCTTCCGCGACCGCCCCGTCATCGGCATTCACGCTGTGGACCTTGTCTGGGGCCTCGGCACGCTGCACTGCCTCACGCAACAGCAACCTGCCACGTAACCTCCGGCTTCGTCGAGGCAACCGTTGCACAGCGCGTTGCCGATGAACTAGACTCAACTGCCGTGCACTCACACCCTCACGATCACGTTCCGCAAACCGCCACTTGGGCCGTCAAGATCGCTCTTATCGCGACGTTCGCGCTGGTTGCCGTCGAGTTCGCTGTCGGGGCCTGGTCACATAGTCTAGCGCTGGTCGGCGACGGCTGGCACAACCTGACGGACGTTCCCAGCCTGATACTCTCGTGGGTCGCGCTCTACTTCGAGCAAAAGCCTCCTGACTGCCAGAAAACTTATGGGTATCAACGTGCCGGAGTGCTGGCCGCCTTTACGAATGCCCTGATTCTAGTAGGTGTCGCGCTTTTCCTCTGCTACGAAGGCTATGAACGGATCCGGCATCCCGAACCGGTCGCTTCGCGCGCCATGCTGATTGTCGGTGTCGTCGCACTGGTAATCAACAGCAGCATCTCCTGGGGCATGGCGAGCGGAAGGCGCGACCTGAACATCCGCGCGGTGTTCATCCACAATCTGGGTGATGCACTTTCCAATGTGGCCATCATCGCCGGTGCGTGGTTGATTCGCGTGACGGGCCAAACGCTGATCGACCCCGTCCTCGGGTTGCTGATTGCCGCCCTGATTTTCTGGACCGCCGTGGGCATCATCAAAGATTCCGCCAACATTTTGCTCGAGAGCCTGCCCAAGGGAATGAGCCTGGAACGCGTGGCGGCGGCGCTCTTGTCGGTCGAAGGGGTTAGAGAAGTCCACGACGTGCATATCTGGAGCCTGGGGTCCAACTCCCATGCCCTGTCCTGCCACGTCCACATTCTCGATATGCCCACGTCCGAAAGCGAACAGATCTGCTTCCGGATTCGAGAAGTACTGGCCCATGAATTCGGCATCCGCCACACGACCATTCAATTCGAGCACACACATCCGCCCGGCGAATTCCATGTCTACATGCCCGAGCCGGCGCCGGAGCCTGAGCGCAAAGAATAGAAGGCAGCCGCAGTGAGTAGAAGCTGCCGCAAAACCTCGGGTGAGGCTCGTCAGGGCACGACTTGTCGAGATAGCGACCAACCATTACCCGCTAACCACTGCCTTCCAGACTGCGTGCACGAAGAACTCGCGGTTCCCTTCGGCGCCGGGCAGGCAACTCTCAGTATTGGCAAGGTTGGTGAAGCCGAGCTCCAACACTTTGTGCGCAACCTTGGCCACAGACTCCTGGTGCAAGGCCGGGTCGCGGACGATGCCACCCTTCCCCACTTGTCCTTTGCCGACTTCGAATTGCGGCTTGACCAGTACCAGAAGGTTGGCGCCGGGGGCGAGCAGCGAGACCAGCGCAGGCAGCACAAGCGTGACGGAAATGAACGACACGTCGATGGTCACAAGCTCTGCCCGCGTTCCAACCCGGTCGAACGTGAGATAGCGGGCGTTGGTATTCTCCAGAACCACTACGCGCGGATCGCGCCGCAGCTTCCAGTCGAGCTGATTCGTCCCGCCGTCCACCGCGAAGACCTTCGCAGCGCCACGCTGGAGCAAACAATCCGTAAATCCTCCGGTGGAAGCTCCGATGTCGAGGCACACCCGGCCATCGGGATCGACGCGGAAATGTTCCAACGCGCCTTCCAGTTTGATCCCACCGCGGCTCACGTACTTCAGCGGCATGCCCAGCAGGCGCAGTGCGGCTTGGGCGTCTACCACGGCGCCACACTTTTCGACTTTCTGCTCATTCACCAGGACCTGACCCGCCAGGATAAGCCGCTGCGCCTTTTCGCGCGTTTCCGTGATACCACGCTCAACCAGCAACTTATCCAAACGAGTTTTCTCTGTGCGTGCGTTCACCACGACACGTTCAGCCTAACGCCAGTTGCGAAGGAAGGAAAGCCTAAGCAGGCCGCGTGCATCGACAAGGCACCGAATTCCCAAGTCAACGAAGTCACACAAAAGGCGCCCTTGTATCAGCGCACTCTATGGAATAAGCTTGAGCTATGAGTGAGATAGTGTTCGAAGTTACCCAGGAAGGGGGTGGCGGGTTGGTGGCGGAATGCCTCTCCGAGGGCATCTTCACGCAGGCCGATAGCTGGGATGAACTGCGTCGCAACGTGAAAGAGGCAACGGCCGCCTACTTCTTTGACCATCCGCAACCGCCCTCGGTGATCCTCTCCACCTAGTTCGGGAGGAACCATCCCACCAACGCCTTGCGGTTCCCGCCCACAAGACCCTTCGCGTTGGGACGCTGAACGCCATCCTGCGCGCTGTGGCGACGCACAAGGACGTAGAGCGCCAGGAAATCATCGACTCGCTTTAACTAACCTGCATGTCTCACCACTTTGGGACGTTAGTGGAAGGGCAGGGCTTCAGCCCTGCCGCTATCGTGGCCCCGATCCTCTGGGTGTTCCGCACCCCGTGCCGCTTGCGATCGCCCGCTGCACGGGGCGCGGAACCAGGAGAACCTCACGGGAGCGTCCTAACGGCGGGGCTGAAGCCCCGCCCTTCCCAAAACCGGTGAGAAATCCGGGCTAAGCGCCCACCGCACGATTGCAGGAATAAACTCGTTGCCCTTTGTCACGCCCACACGCTGATGACAGGCCGTTATCGGTCACCTTTTGACATGAGCCTTTCGGGAGGAGATTCACGGCGTGGAGGCAACGTGAAGAGACTTCACAATTCCCAAAACCAGCCAGGGGCCGGAATTGCGGCCGGCCCCTGACGAATTGAAGCCAGACTTCACGGATAGAGGCCACGCAGCTTGGTTGCTTCTGCGACACGGCCGATTCCGAGCATATTGGCAGCGGTGCGCATGCTGACCTTGTGGTCGAGGCGGATCTTCAGAACCTCGGCAAAGCTGGTCTTCATGACCCGCTCCAGGCGGTTGTAAACGTCCTGAGCTTCCCAGAACAGGTGCTGTTCGTCCTGCACCCATTCAAAGTAGGAAACCGTCACGCCGCCGGCGTTGCAAAGAATATCCGGGATGACGAAGATGCCGTTCTTTTCCAGGATAGCGTCACCTTCGGGTGTGACCGGGCCGTTGGCTGCTTCGCCCACGATCTTCGTTTTCACCTTGCCGGCATTGCTGCCGTCAATCGCGTTCTCCAAGGCGGCCGGAACGAGGATTTCGCATTCCGTGGCCAGCAACTCCGCCGGGCTGATGGCTTGGGAGCCGGGGAAGCCCACGACGCTGCCGGTCTTTTCCTTGTGCGCGACCAATTTCGGAACATCCAGGCCCTTGGCACTGTAAACGCACCCGCGGGAATCGCTTGCGGCGATAACACGCGCCTTGTTGGCGTGTAAGAGCTCAGCGGCAATGGAACCTGCGTTGCCGAAGCCCTGCACCACAACCCGGGCGCCGGCCAAGGAGATCTTCAGATGCTCCGCGGCGCTCTGAACTGTATAGAACACGCCACGGCCGGTGGCTTCGTTGCGTCCCAGCGAGCCGCCCAGAGAAATCGGCTTGCCGGTAACAACGCCGGACACCGGATAGCCCTTGGTCATGCTATACGTATCCATGATCCAGGCCATCACTTGCGAATTCGTATAAACATCGGGCGCCGGGATGTCTTGTGCAGGCCCGATCAAGGGCAGGATCGCGCTGGCGTAACGCCGAGTGAGACGCTCCAGTTCGATCTGAGACATCTCCTTGGGGTTGCAAGTCACGCCACCCTTTCCGCCGCCGAAGGGAATGTTGACGACGGCGCATTTCCACGTCATCCAGGTGGCCAACGCTTTGACTTCATCCAGCGTTACTCCGGGATGATACCGAATTCCACCTTTGGCAGGGCCCCGCGCCGTGTTGTGCTGAACGCGATAACCCACGAACCTCTGAATTTTTCCGTCGTCCATCTTCACCGGAAGGCTTACCTCCAAAATCCGCTCCGGTGATCTGATCATGTTGCAAGTACTTTCATCGAGTCCAAGTGCATCCGCCGCGAGACTGAAATTCTCCATGGCGGATTCGTATGCGGTCTTCACCGTTTGTTTAGTCGCTGCCATTTATTGCACCCCCTATATGCGAGGAACTAACAAAAGTCCCGCGCGAGTATGCAGCAAATTGCGGGCCAACGCAACTGTCACGCAAGGATTTAAGACAAGTAGTCGAAAATCGCAGTTTGTTCATTCCATTAAATAAGAAACGGCAAGTTTGTCTCTATTTTCCCCGGTATCCGCCTTGAAATCGCTGGCAAAGAAATTGCACCACACACCGAGGGCCCAGCGAAAATGCGTTGGTTGTCGTCCGTGGGCGCCCAGTGATGGCGCTTGCTGGGTATAAGCGCGCAGTGAGAATCTAACGCAGGGAGGAAATCAGTGGATCAGCAGACTCCAAGCCAGGCGAACACGCCGGGGAAGACCAAGCCTCGGCCGAATCCGAAGGCGCCTCGTCAGGTGTTGCCCGTCCGTTCGCCAGAAGACCGCGTCAAAGGGCCGATGGAGGTCTCACTGGGCTTCTCTCTCGCACAGGTCCAGGTGGAAGCGTTGCGCTGTTTGCAGTGTAAGGACCCCGTTTGCGTAAAAACTTGCCCGCTGCATATCGACATTAAGAGTTTCATCGGTCTCATGGCCCAGGGTGACTTCGAAGCGGCCTTTCAGAAGATTAGTGAAGAAAGTCCCTTCCCGGGAATCTGCGGTCGCGTCTGCCAGCACGAGCTGTTTTGTGAAAAGGCCTGCTTGCTGGGCAAGAAGCTGGAGCCGGTCGCGATTGGCTCGCTGGAACGCTTCGCGGCCGACACGCATAAGGAGGCAGGATCCCCTACCGTTACCCCCACGGCGCCCGCCAATGGCAAGCGCGTCGCGTTGGTAGGCAGCGGACCGGCCTCGCTGATCGCGGCGTACGATCTCGTGCGGAAGGGCTACGGTGTGACCGTTTTCGAGGCCTTGCACCGGTTGGGCGGCGTGCTGGCCTACGGTATTCCGAATTTCCGTTTGCCGCGCGAAATCCTGCACCAGGAAATCGAACGCCTGCGTGCCATGGGCGTCGAGTTTCGCAAGGACGTCATTGTGGGCACAACCCTTTCGATGGAAGAACTCTTCAAGGATTACCAGGCGGTGTTCATCGGTACCGGAGCGGGCTTGCCGCATTTGATGAACATCCCCGGCGAGAACCTGATCGGGGTCTACACGGCCAACGAATTTCTGACCCGGCTGAATCTGATGGAGGCGTTCCGGTTCCCGGAGTCCGACACGCCGGTGCGCGTCGGAGCAAGAACCGTCGTGGTGGGAGGCGGCAACTCGGCTATGGACGCGGCACGTTGGGCGCGGCGCATGGGCGGAGACAGCACGATTCTGTTCCGCCGTGGACGCGCTGAACTGCGGGCTCGCCTCGAAGAGATCGAACATGCCGAAGAAGAAGGCGTGCATTTCGAATTCCTCGCCGCGCCCGTCCGTCTCGTGGGTGACGAGAAGGGCATATTGCGCGAGATGGAGTGCATCCGCATGAAGCTGGGTGAGCCCGATGCCTCCGGCCGCCCCTCGCCCGTCCCCATTCCCGGCTCCGAGTACCGCGTGCCTGTGGATACCGTGGTGATGGCCATCGGACAGAGTCCCAATCCCACCGTGCAGCGCGCGACGCCTGAAATCAAGACGAACCGGGGCAAGATTGTGGTGGATGCCACGGGCCAAGCCAGCATGACTCGCGTCTTCGCGGGCGGCGACGTGGTGCGCGGCGGCGCCACCGTGATTCTGGCCATGCGCGACGGGCGCGCCGCCGCCGCGGCGATTCACGAGGCGCTTCAGGCAGATGGGCAGCCGGCGGCTCCCGGCGTAGCGCCGGCCTTTAGGCCGGCATCTGAGGAGAGCACGCGTGCCGGGCTAAAACCCAGCGCCACACCAGCACTTGCTGAGAATCGCATCCTCTCCAAGCGCCTGATCACCCCGGAAATCGCCTGGTTCGAAGTCCAGGCAACGGAAATCGCGCGCCACTGGAAGGCCGGGCAGTTTGTGATCGTTCGCCCGCGGCCGGATAGCGAGCGCATTCCCTTGACACTGGTCGATGGCGACGCGGAAAAAGGCAGCATCACTCTGGTCGCACAGGCCGTGGGGAAGACCAGCCGCACGCTGGTGTTGCTCGAAGTGGGCGACGCTGTGGCGGACCTGCTGGGCCCGCTGGGGCAGGCGGCCTCGGTTGAAAACGTGGGCCACGTGGTTTGCATTGCGGGCGGTGTGGGCGTGGCGGAACTGTTGCCCGTCGCGCGCGCCTTCCGCCGGGCCGGCAATCGCGTCACCGCCCTGTGCGGAGCGCGCTCGAAGGCGCAAATCATTTTGGACGAAGAACTCCGCGCTTCCTGCGATGAAGTGCGCTGGGCGACGGACGATGGGTCCGCGGGGCTGCACGGCACGGTTGTAGACCTGATGCGTGCCTGGAAGGCCGAACAAACCGGGCCCGTGGGTGGCGCGCACGTGATTGGTCCGATTCCCATGATGCGTTACGCGTCGGCGCTGACGCGCGAGTGGGGAGTCCGCACCCTGGCCAGTCTTAATCCCATCATGGTGGACGGCACGGGCATGTGCGGAGGCTGCCGCGTTACCGTGGGCGGCAAGGTTCGCTTCGCCTGCGTCGATGGCCCGGAATTCGACGCCCACCAGGTGGACTTTGACGAGTTGACCCGTCGCACCCGCGCCTACCTCGACCAGGAGCGCATCGCCCGCGAAAGGCACGAGTGCCGTATCGGCCTCGGGAAATAGCGTAGCGCAGGGCCCGCGGTCCGGCCCTGCGGCTTCTCCGTCGGCGCGGGGTCTGACCGCGCTCCCCAAGACGCGTCGCGATGGAAACCCGGCTGGCCGTAATCCCCCCGGACAAGATTGAAGAGCCGCAGCTTTAATCAGCAATCGTCAATCAACGAATGTTGAAAAGCCGCAAGGCTGGAGAGCGAGCCTCGCGCTACGTTTGTTGATCCAGGATCGCAGGGTCGAAAACCCCTCGGGCGTCGAGCAGCCGTTGTTGAAATCACACGACTTAGTCTCCCCACCAGTTCTGTTATGGAGGAGTGGTTTTTCATGAACTTTCGCGGGCCGAACGGCCCTAAGAGACATATATCCCGACAAATATTGGCCGGCTGGCGCAGACCTCGTCGTTAGAGGTCTGCGATTTCTCCAAAACCCGCCGGGACGTATGCGCCGCCTGTCGAAACCCTCGACGGCCCGCAAAACTCGCGCACAATATGCAGAAGCCGCGGGGCCTGACATCGGGCCCTGCGCCAGGCAGCCTGGATCCATCGCTCACCGTAGCTCGCATCGATATCGCTGCACAAAAAGCGCGCACCTCTCGCCCCCGTCGGGCAGCGGGCGATTAGCAGCGCACCGCCCCTGACAGGCACGCCAGTTTACTTATTGACATATATTACTATATGGTATACATTCATTCCGGCAGGTGTGCCCCGATCAGCAGCGGTAGCCACTGACGCCCTCCTTGCCGACCGTGACTCGCCACTATGTTTTGAAGGTGCATCCGGAAATGTTCTTGAAAACAAAGGGCCGGCCAATTGAGGAAACGTCATTTCGATGGCTAGACAGGCTGCCGAAGAGCGTCCGTTTGCTACCATTCCACACGCCTCAAGGGCATTGGGCTCGCCGAACTGTAGGGACGCACGGCCGTGCGCCCTTACCATACGCGCCTGTTGTTATCGACCAATCAGGGGATCGCCGCAACGCGAATATTCAGGTGCATCCGGAAATGTTGTTGAAAACAAAGGATGAGCTTCGGAGGACTGTGCTGGGAACCGTGCTTTCAACGTGGACAGGGGGTATCCAAACCGGCGCGTCGCCGCAGGAACGCCGGGCTGGTCGACGAGTCATCTGGAAGGGGTTCCCCTTAGTGACGTCCGGGCGGCCGGGCACGAGTCCCATCAAAGATCGGGCCAGCCGGTGCGGCGCTCACACTCACCTTGCTGCGGCCCAGTCTCGTGCACTATATAATCGTAGCTGTGCGGCCCGAGCCGCCGCCTTTAGGGGGATGGCCGTGTCAGACGCCCGAGACATCGAACAACTCCGCGACAAGATTCGCTATCACGAGCACCGCTACTACGTTTTGGATGATCCGGAGATTTCGGACTCCGAGTTTGACCAGTTGATGCACCGCCTGCAGGAGTTGGAGAGCGCGCATCCTGAGCTGATCACGCCGGACTCGCCCGCGCAGCGCGTGGGAGGCGCCGTCAGCGGTGAATTGCCCAAGGTTCCCCACCAAGTGCCCATGATGAGTCTCGATAACACCTACTCGGTGGATGACCTGCGGGACTTCGACCGGCGCGTGCGCGAACTCGCGGGCCGCACGGAAGTCGAGTACGTGGCGGAACTCAAGCTCGACGGCCTTTCCATTGCGCTCGTTTACGAAAACGGGAGGCTCGCGCGAGGTCTTACGCGCGGCGACGGACGAACGGGCGAAGACGTGACGCCCAATGTGAAAACCATCCGCGCCATTCCGCTGGTCATTGCGCCCGAGGAACTCCACCGCCTCGGCAAGCCCGCGCGCTTTGAGGCTCGCGGCGAAGTTATCATGCCCCAGAGGGCTTTTGAGCGGCTGAACGCTCAACGCGAGGCCGCGGGCGAGCCCAAGTTTGCGAATCCGCGCAACGCGGCGGCCGGCACCATGCGCCAACTCGATCCGCACGTCGTGGCCGAGCGGCAGCTTGACGTTTATCTTTACTATCTTCAGGTCGATGGGTCGGAGCCGGCCGTCGAGCACTCCCAGGCGCTGGAGGCGTTGGCCAAGCTGGGCTTCAAGGTGAACCCGAACTGGCGGGTCTGCCGCAACTTCGACGACCTGCTGGCCTACATCCAAGAGTGGGAAACCAAGCGTAATAGCCTGGCTTATGATATAGACGGAATTGTAATCAAAGTGAATAATACGCGCCTATGGGCGGAGCTTGGCGCCACTGCCAAGTCGCCGCGCTGGGCGGTGGCCTTCAAGTATCCGGCGCGCCAGGCGACCACGCGCATCAACAACATCCGCGCCCAGGTGGGCCGCACCGGCACACTCACCCCGGTGGCCGACCTCGAGCCCGTGGATGTGGGCGGAGTCACGGTAAGCCACGCCACGCTGCACAACATGGACGAAATCGAGCGCCTGGGCGTGAAGATCGGCGACACCGTGCTGATCCAGCGTGCGGGCGAAGTGATTCCGCAGGTTGTGAAGGTGGTGAAGCCCGCGCCGGGCGGCCGCGCGTTCCAAATACCCGCGAAGTGCCCCGTGTGCGGGGGCGAGGTGCACCGCGCCGAGGGCGGGGTTGCCTACCGCTGCGTCAACACCGCCTGCCCCGCGCAACTCAAGGAATCGCTGTTACACTTTGCCGGGCGGCGAGCCATGAATATCGACGGCCTGGGCGAAGCGCTGGTAGACCAACTTGTCGACAAAGGCATAGTCCACGACGCTGCCGACCTCTACAGTCTGACGCAAGCGCAGATCTCGGAGCTTGAACGCATGGGCGAAAAGTCGGCGCAGAACCTGATCGACGAAATCGAACAGAGCAAGCACGCGGAGCTTGCCCGCGTGATCTTCGCTATCGGGATTCGCTTCGTGGGCGAGCGCACAGGGCAGTTGCTGGCCGGCCACTTTGGCTCGCTCGACAGGCTCGCGGAGGCTAGCGAAGAACAACTGCTGGAGGTGGAAGAGGTCGGCCCGAAAGTCGCCGAGGCTATCCGAGACTTCTTCCACGAGAAACGCAACCGCGAGGTGATCGCAAAACTCCGCAAAGCCGGATTGCAGTTTGAGCAGGAGAAAGTCCAGAAGGCCGCTGGCAAATTGGCCGGCCAACAATTCGTGCTGACCGGCACCTTGCCGAACTACTCGCGCGACGAGGCTACGCGCCTGATTGAAGAAGCCGGCGGCCGCGTCATCGGGTCAGTCAGCAAGAAGACCAACTACGTTGTGGTCGGCGCCGACCCCGGCTCGAAACTCGAGAAGGCGCACGCGCTGGGCGTGAAGATCATCGACGAGGCGGAATTACGGAAGCTGGTGGGAAAATGACACACCTTAACGTCTTGACGTTTAGACGTTATAGCGACACAATACATACATGAAAACTACACAACAGAAACGAGCCACCGTCTATTTTGATACTCGCCTGCATCGGGCTCTGAAGGTCAAATCCGCAGCGACGGAGCGTAGCCTGTCCGAAATTGTCAACGATGCGGTGAAGCAAAGCCTGAGCGAAGATGCGGAAGACTTAGGAGCGTTTGAGGAGCGGGCCCATGAGCCCAGCCTTGCCTTCGAAGCCGTCCTGAAAGACTTGAGGCAACGTGGGAAGCTATAGAGTTCTCATCAAGCCTTCGGCCGCAAAAGAGCTTGAGGCTGTTCCCAGAAAAGACCGGGCTCGCATCGCCGGCAAGATCGCAGGCCTCAGTGGCACCCCGCGGCCGGTGGGATGCGAAAAACTCTCCGCACAGGAAAGCTACCGAGTACGGCAAGGATCGTACCGGGTTGTCTATTCCATCTCCGACGCGGAGCAAACAGTGACGGTTGTGAAGATTGGGCACCGGCGCGAGGTCTACCGATAGTTCATGAACCGAGCGCTTCGCGGCGACCTGGGCCATCGCTTGTTCTGAAGCGGTTGTGCCGCCGTTCCGCACTGTGGTGAGAAACCCTGATGAAGCCATCGCGCGCCTGCCGACACCGATTCGGGGAAAGGGGCACTAACGATAAACATCCTTCCGATGCGCAACCGTGAGGAGGACAACAACCTTCTCGGCATCGCGAATGTCGCAGATCAGCCGGTAGTCGCGGACGCGATAGCGCCAGAGGCCTCTTTTCTCGTCGCGGAGGGCCTTCCCGAATCTTCGGGGATCGGTGCTGGCTTCGATTCGCTCTCGGAGGTAGCGAATGACGAGGAGTTGAGTCTGTGGGTCAAGCTTCGAGACTTGCTTCTCAGCCGTGCGGGAGACTTCAATGCGCCAGCCCAAGCTGTCGCTCCAGTTCCTTCAGGCTGATCGTGGGTTCTTCTCGCTCCAGGACGGCGATGCCCTTAAGGTAGTCCTCGCGGTCCTCAAGGTACTGGCGGATGGCCTCGCGGGCATAGTAGCTTTTAGTGCGCCCTGTCTGCTTGGCCAGTCTCTCGAGCCGGGATTCGAGTTTGCGGTCCAAGCGGATTCCAAGCATCGTGACACTCCACAGTTTTGTTTAACATGTTAAACATTAGCACACTGGCGGGAGGTAAACAACTAGGGGAAGACCTAGGGACCAGTCCTCGCCGGCTCGAACCGTGGGGGCCAGGGAGGAGCTCACGTCAAGCGAGAGCTTTCCCTGCGGGTCGTGCCCTAAGATTTCCCTTCCAGCGCCGCCATGACTTCGTCGGTGATGGTTTTGATGAGGGCTTCGGCGTCCTGGCCCTTCGCGTTGCAGCCTCCGGGACAATTGTGCGGGCAGGAGCTCGGGCACACGGTGATGCCGCCGGGGGTTTCCGGCTGGTCACAGAGCTGGCACTCTTTGAGACCAAACCTCGAGTCGGGCAGCCCCAACCGTTTCTTGTTTTCCAGTAGCGCCGCTTGCTTCTCGGGCGGGATGCGCGTGATTCCGTTGCCCAATTGCGAAGCCAGCATCAGCGTGCGGCAATAGGTGTCCACAACTTCGGCGTACCACTCCGCGTGCGTTACGGTGTCCGCCCAGCAGATGATGCCGTGATTCGCCAGCAGGATAGTGTTGTGGTCCTTCACGTAAGGGACAATCGTTCTCGCGAACTCGCGCGTGCCGGGAGTCTCATAGGGCGAGATCGCGACAGCTCCCACAAAGACGTCATGTTCAGGAATGACGCAGGTAGGAGGCACGCGTCCGGAGATGGCGTAGGCGGTGGCGTGCGCCGGATGGCAGTGCACGGCCGCGCGCGCCTGCGGTACCTCCTTGTAGATCTCCAGGTGGAGGTACACTTCGCTAGTGCGCGGGCGCTTCCCGGCCAGTTGGTTTCCGTCCAGATCCACGAGGCAGAAATCTTCGAGCGTAAGATCAGCCTTGCTCAGCAGTGTTGGCGTGCAGATGACGCGATCCGGCGTGATGCGATAAGTGATGTTGCCGCCGTTGCCGTCCACGTATTGGCGGTCCCAGAGCTTCCGCCCTACGCGGATCATCTCCTGCTTGATTACCGTGGCTTCCGGCGAGTTCAGGATGGCTTCGTCCGAACGTGCCGATCTTGATGGCAGGGGACTCGGTGCGGCTACTGCCGGGCGCGGGGCAGGCGCAGGAGCAGCCGGCGTGCTGGCTCCATCCTGGTTCGAGACAATGCTGAGCCCGGCGCGGCGTATAACATCGCGCGCCGTGGGCGTCAGGACGGCGCCGGCAGCGAGCACGATCTCGGTCGCGCCCGCAGCCACCGCGGCTTCCAGATTCTTGCCGGTCAGAACCTTGTGATTTTGTAAGTCTGCTCTCTTCATAGGAAGACCTCTGCCTGTAACGAACAGTGATATGTGGCTAGTGGTTAGTGGCTAGCCATCGCCTACTAACCTTTGCCATTGTTGGCCGTTCGATGCTTGCTTCTCGTTTCCGGTGCCCGGCGTTTTCCCGGCGGATGGTAGTCCACGGCATCGACCAACAGGCTACAATAAGCATCCACCGGCGCGCGGCTGGGCCAGTAAGGATTGGCGCCTTCCCTTCCTTCGACGAAGGCGATCATCTGCCCTTCGGCGGGTGCGAGGTGGTCAGCGACGATGAGCTGTTTTCCCCCACCGGTTCCATCCTGGGCCGCGAGCGCCTCCGAAGTGACCGGCTCGACTATCAAGAACCGCGTCCCGGTCAAACTCGGGTCCGCGAGGCTCAGCACGACTTTTCCGCGAACAATTCCCAAACGCATAAAGAAAGGGAAGAGGGAACAGTGCACAGGGAACAGATCATGCTATTCACTGTGCACTGTTCACTTTGTACTCTTCTATGATTCCTACCACGATCATGCGCGCGGGCGTGGTGTTGTCGTGCAACTTCGCCCTTGCCAGGTCGCCGTCGGTCGAAACCAGCACTGTGGAGCCAAGGCCCGCTCCGAGGTCGTCAATGATCACCAGGGGTTCACCGACCTCGCTGCCGTCCGCTTCCAGACGCTGCCCGATCAGCAGGCACACGCCGTCCAAGCTCCGGTGCTTTACCGTCGAGGTCATCGAGCCGTCGATACGGGCAATGAACATACAAGGCCTAGGCGCTGGAATCTCGGGCTGGCCAAATGCCACAGCCGCCCGGTCTCCGCCTTCTAAACGATGTGCAGTGCGCCCACGATGTTGATCGAGCGCTGCCGGGTGAACGTCAACGGCGTCGTCACGCCTTCGCCGGTCGGCGTCGCGACGCTGTAGCTCAGAAATCCCGGACCGTCCGATCCCAGGCTGGCAGTGCACGGACCATTCTGCACAAAGATCGTCGTATTCATCGCGCGCGCCATGCGGGTCACGTTCTCGGCGTCGCGCGAATGCATCAGCGCCGTGTGGTGGAAGCCGTGCTCGGCCTTAACGGCCGCCCGGATGCCGTCGTCCAGCGAAGCGACGCGCACAACCGGAACGAAAGGCATCATCTGCTCGGTCTGGACAAAGGGGTGATCCTCTTCGGTCTCGCCGAACAGCAAGGGCGTTCCGGGCGGAATACTCAGGCCGATCGCGCCGGCCAGCACCGAAGGATCTTTGCCGACAAACTCGTGCTTCACGTGTGCCCGTCCGCGGCCGGCACCTTTTGAAGCGTCGAAGTCAAAAACTGTATCTGTGAGCTTCTCCACCTGCGCACGGTTCAATTCCAGGGCACCGGCGCGCTTCATTTCCGCGATGAACTCACTCGCGACCTTCGCCACAACGAAGATCTCCTTCTCGCTGATACACAGCAGATTGTTATCAAAGGACGCGCCCGCAATGATGGACTTGGCGGCCTTGGCCAGATCCGCGGTCTCATCGACTACCACGGGGGGATTGCCCGGGCCAGCGGCCACCACGCGCTTGCCCGCTCCCATCGCGGCCTTCACCACCGCGCCCCCGCCGGTCACGCAGATCATGGCGATGTCAGGATGACGGAACAATTCGTTGACGGTCGGAATCGTAGGTTGCTCGATCGTGCAGATCAGATTCGTGAGCCCCGTGCGCGCTTCAATTTCGCGATTGAACAGCCGCACGGCCGACGCCACGCTCCGGGCGGTGAGAGGATGGGAGCTGACGACGGCGGTGTTCCCGCCTGAGATCGCACTGATGGCGTTGCTGCCCAGCGTGGGCACACCGTGCGTGCTGGGCAAAACCATGGCGAGCGTCCCAAACGGCGCGTGCTCAATCAGGCAAACGCCCGTCGTGTCGCTGCGCACATCGGTCCTGAGAGCTTCAACGCCGAGAACCTTCTCAACCAAGCGGACCTTCTCGATCTTGTGCTCGAGCCGTCCCAGGTGGGACTCCGCAAATTCCATCTTACCCAGCTCTTCCGCCCGCTCGACGCACAGGCGCCGAATGATGGCGACGATCTCGCCGCGCTCGGCAAGGCTGCGCTCGGCCAGTTGCTTCTGTGCGGCATGGGCGGCCTTGACGGCCTCATCGATCGTTGCGAACACACCATGGTCGCCCGCCGTGACAGCGGGTCGAGCCGCACGCTGTGCCGCCAGGCGCGGCTCAAGCCGCGCCAGAACCTCCTGGACAATCGCCGCGATCATGGGATCTGTTGTTGTACTCATCGTCAGCGCCTCTACGAAATCTCGCCATCCCTAGCCCCTCCTCACAAAGGAGGGGAGACAGGGATGGGTTCCCTTTGGGAATTCGCCCGGCAGATCGCCTCCCCATTTAGGAGAGGGTTGCGGGTGGCCCTTGCCAAAGACCACCCCCGCACCGTCAAGGCTTCTCCACCCGCCGGCCCGCCACCTCGACCGTGTCCACGATCCCGATGATGACCGTGTCCACGGGCGAGTCCTTGGTCGTATCGGTAAGGCGCGCGGAGCTTCCCTGGGTGAACATCACTAGTTCGCCCGCGCCCGCGCCCACGCTATCGACCGCCACCACGGAGCTTCCCGACACCACCAGCTTGCCCTCGCGCGTCACGTAGGGCTGAATCAACAGCAGCTTCATGCCCTGGAAGCGCGCGTTCTTCTGCGTGGCAACGACATTACCAATCACTTTGGCCAGAAACATAGCCGCACCTTCCCTCGGGCCTTATGCCGGCAGAATAGTTCCCAGGTCGTCATGGGGGCGCGGGATCACCTGAACGCTGACCACCTCGCCGATGGTCTTGGCGGCGACGGCGCCCGCATCCACGGCGGCTTTGACCGCGGCCACGTCACCCGCGACAAACGCCGTGCACAGTCCGCCGCCGATCTTCCGCCATCCTTTGAACTGCACGTTGGCGGCCTTCAGCATCGCGTCACTGGCTTGCACCAGCGCCACCAGCCCACGCGTCTCAATCATTCCAATTGCCTGTTGTGCCATGCGAATCTCCTTTACTCAGGGACTCGGGATCAGGGATTAGGCGCCACGCAACGGTTGGACCGGCCATTCCCTAGCCCCCAGAACCCAGCTCCTAGTACCCGTCTACTTCAGGTACCCTTCCGAAATTCCCTCGTGCGGGCGGGCGATGACGTGTGCGGACACGAGCTCACCCAGAGCCTTGGCCGTGGCGGCTCCGGCGTCAACCGCCGCGCGCACGCTGCCGACGTCACCGCGTACCACGACGGTCACGTAACCGCCGCCGATTTCAATCATCTTGACCAGTTGGACGTCGGCTGCCTTGCACATCGCGTCGCTGGCGTCCACGAGGCCCACCAGTCCTTTGGTTTCGAGTAATCCCAGCGCTTGATTCATGACATTCTCCTCGATGGCTGACTGTTACTTCTTGCCGGATTTGGCGGGCGGCGCCGTAAAGACGCGCAGGTCCTCGTGCGGGTGCGGAATCACTTGCACGCTGACCACTTCACCCAGCTTGGACGCGGCTTCCGCGCCGGCGTCGGTGGCCGCTTTGACCGCCGCGACGTCGCCTTCCACAAAGGCCGTCACCAGTCCCGACCCCGCCGGTTCCCAGCGGGCGAAGGTGACGTTGGCGGCCTTCAACATGGCGTCCGTGGCTTCGATTAACGCCACCAGACCCCGGGTTTCGATCATTCCCAACGCTTGGTTCATGGGTTTTTCTCCTCGCGATTACGAACAGCTAGTCTTTAATCAACTCTACTTGCTTCGCCAGATGCAACGCGCAGGCGTTGGCTTCATCAGTGTCCATGTGGACCTCGAGCCGCGACGCGGGATTAACGCGCACGTGCACCTGGTTGAAGGTAACGCCTGTACCATCCCCCACTTTCAGCCGCATCACATCGCGGTGCCGGACGCCATGGAACTCCGCATCCGCGGGGCTCATGTGCACATGAATGGCAGCGCGGATGACTCCTTGCTTCAGTTCCACCACGCCGTGCGGCCCCATGACGAAGGCTCCAGGTGTTCCCTCGATGTCGCCGGAAAGCCTTACGGGCAAATTCTTGATTCCCAAGGTGAGCGCGTCCGTGAAGGCAAGCTCAATCTGCGATGCCGACCGAAGGGGACCAAGAATGCGAAGGTTGGAGATCAATCGCCCGCGCGGACCGACCAGCACCACGGTTTCCTCCGCCGCGAAGTTCCCCGGCTGATAGAGCGAACGCATGGGCTTGAGTTGGTGACCAGGACCAAACAGAGTCTCAAGATCCGCCTGGCTCAAATGCATGTGACGTGCCGAGGCATTCACCACCAACTGGGAACCTGCGGCCGCGGCGTCCTTGCCGGGACACGTCCCGCGGCGCTTCAGGACGATCTCCCGAACCAGACTCTCTACCGTATTGCGGTCGACGAGTGACGTCATTTCGCGCACTATACTGCCCCATCATGATGTATTCTGCAAGATGAATTCTTCACATTTGCAAATTCATGCATTTTATTCCATAACTCTTCTTTAAGGAGTGCTTTCATGCTATCCTTCTCCTCATGCGAGCCGCCGAACGTCAAATCAAGATTCAAGGCCTCATGCGCACCCAGGAGTTTATTGACGCCGCTGCCCTGGCTTCCAAAATGAAGGTCTCGGAATCCAGCTTGCGCCGGGACTTTATCGAATTGGAGCGGCGAGGGCTGGTCCGCCGGGTGAGGGGGGGCGCCGTCTCACCCCAGGCTCAGGAAGAGTTGCACGGGTTTCGCTGGCCTGCCAGTCGCGCACGAGAGGAAAAGCAGCGCATCGGCAAGGCTGCCGCCGCCCTACTGGAGAATGGCCAGACCCTCATTATGGACGGCGGCTCCACGGTGGCCGAAGTGGCGCGCCAACTCCAGGGCCATTCGCTGCAAGTCATCACCAATTCCGTCCTCATCGCGGAAATCTTCTTCGATTCGAAAAGCGTGGAGTTGACGCTGACGGGCGGGTACCTTTACCCGCGTCTGGGCGTCCTGCTGGGGCCGATCTGCGAAGAGATGCTGACCCGCGTCGCGGCGGATGTTCTGGTCATGGGCATCGGGGGCATCACCGAAGCAGGGCTCAGCAACACGAACACGCTGGTGGTTGGTTCGGAACGCAAGATGATCGAGGTCGCGCAGAGGATCGTGGTGGTCGCGGACCGTTCGAAGTTTGGCCGGCAGGCCATGGCCCACCTCACAGCCCTCGAAACGGTAGACACGATCGTCACCGACCAACCGCTGCCCCTGCGCTTCGAAAAGTTACTCCAAAAGTGCGGTGTGGAATTGGTGGTGGCGTGAAGCTGGTCTTTGTGACCTTTCCGCGCGCGCGGACGGGATGCCCTCGCTACAGCGGGCGAGACGCCCGCGCTACGGTTGGCAGCCGCTGTCGGCCTTTGGCGAACTGCCCAACCTCTATGATGTCGCGCAACCGAGCATTCCCAGCGGTGCCGATGAAAAACCCTGTTACACTAGTATTCTGAGCAAAGCGGCAGTCCGTCTTTCTCCGTGATCAGGCAAGCCGCGGCGGTTCTTCGCTTCCCTCAGGACACAGTTTTGTATTCTCCCAGGTCCTTTGCATGGCTTTGAAGCGCATTCTCATCACGAACGACGACGGGATTAACGCCCCGGGAATCAAGGCGCTGGAGCAAGGGCTGGCGTCTGCGGGCGAGATCACGGTGGTAGCTCCCGACAAGGAAATGAGCGCCACCAGCCAGTCGATCAGCCTGCACACACCGCTGCGCATTCACCGCGTGGACGATCGCCACTATGCTGTCTCGGGCACGCCGACGGACGCGGTGATCCTGGCGCTTTACCACATCCTGCCGGAGAGGCCTGACTTGGTAGTGAGCGGCATCAATCCGGGCGGCAACCTGGGTGAGAACGTGATCTACTCCGGCACAGTGGCCGCTGCCATGGAAGCGGCGCTGCACCACGTGCCCGCATTTGCCGTGTCGCTTGCCACGCGCAAGTACCTGGATTTTTCTGCCCCCGCGGCGTTTGCAGCCAAACTCGCTGCCAAGATTCTGGAAGAAGGGTTAGAACAGGGTGTGTGCCTGAACGTGAATGTTCCGCGCGGCGAAGTGCACGGCGTGCGCATCACCCGCCAGAGCCAGAAGCGCTCGCAGAATCTGGTGTGCGAACAGAAAGACCCACGCGGGCGTCCTTACTACTGGCTCGACGAGACGCTGGAACTGGGAGATATCGAACCGGATTCAGACTATGCCGCCATTCTCGCCCACGAAATCTCGGTGACTCCGCTACAGGTGGACCGCACGCACTACCCCAGCCTGCAACAACTCTCCCGCTGGCTTCCCGCCTTCGAGGCGCAAAGGAAATAGTATGTCCACGGTTCGAGTGCGTTTTGCTCCCAGCCCCACCGGCTACGTCCACGTCGGCAATGCCCGGACGGCCCTGTTCAATTGGTTGTTTGCGCGCCATCAGCGCGGCGTCCTGGTGCTGCGGATCGAAGACACGGACGAGGAGCGCTCGAAGGAAGAGTACGAAAAGCAGTTGATCGAGGACCTTCGCTGGTTCGGGCTCGACTGGGACGAAGGGCCGGACAAGGGTGGGCCTTTTGGGCCCTACCGCCAGTCCGAGCGGCGCGCCATCTACACGGAGTATGCAGAGAGATTGCTCAAGCAGGGCGACGCTTATTACTGCTTCTGTTCGGCGGAACAACTGGAGGCCGAGCGGCAGGAAGCTCTCAAGGCCGGGCGCCAGCCACGGTACTCCGGCCGCTGCCGGAAGCTTGCCCCTGAAGAGGCTGCGCGCCGCAAGGCCGCGGGAGAGCCTGCCGCAATTCGCCTCAAGATTCAGGCCAGCGCGTTTTCGTGGAACGACCTGGTGCATGGGCCGACCAGTTTTTCGAGCGACGTCATCGGCGATCCCATCCTGGTGCGCTCCGAAGGCACACCTGCCTACAACTACGCGGTGGTGATTGACGACCATTTGATGGAGATCAGCCACGTGATTCGCGGCGATGACCACATTTCGAACACGCCCCGCCAGCTTGCACTCTACGGCGCCTTGGGTTGGACGCCGCCTGAGTTTGCACACCTTTCCACAATTCTGGGTTCGGACCGCACGCGCTTGTCGAAGCGGCACGGCGCGACGTCAATCGAGAGCTTCCGCCAGATGGGGATTCTTCCCGAGGCGCTGCGGAATTACCTGGCGCTGCTCGGCTGGTCGCCGGCGGATGGCAAGACGGAGATTTTGAGCCCGAAGGAGTTGGTCGAGCAATTCTCGCTCGACCATATTACGAAGAGTCCGGCGGTGTTCGACAATGACAAGCTCGCGTGGCTGAATCGGCACTACATGAAGGAGTGCCCACCACGGCGCCTCGCCGAACTCGCCGCACCGTATCTCGAAAAGGGCGGTTACCTAGCCCAGAAGCCGGGACCCGATGTCCTGGCGTGGGTCGAGCGCGTGCTCGACGCCGTTCTAAAGAACCTCGACTCTCTCGCACAGCTTCCCGAGGCCGTGCGAATCATCTTTGAGTTCGACATTGAGCAGGTTCGCCAAAGTCCCGACTTTCAGGAACCGGATTCCGGCGCCCGCGAGGTGCTGAAGGCTTTCATTCCGAAAGTCCTGGCGGAAAACGGGCTGACGTATCCGCGTTTTCGCGAAATCACCAAGAGCGTGCAGAAAGAGACGGGGAAGAAGGGGAAGGATTTGTTTCATCCCATCCGCGTGGCCGTCACGGGCGCTGCATCCGGGCCGGAACTTGAGAAGCTGATTCCCATTTTCGAAGAAGGATCGAAATTGCCGCTGGCTCGTCACGTGAAGAGCGTGACGGAACGGTTGCGGGAGTTCGCCGCCGCGGCAAAGCTGGAATTTTGAATTGGCCCGTGGCACGCTGCACGGGTGGGAACGGAAGGGCGCACAGCCGTGCGCCCCTACAATGGTTGAGGGAGTGCTTTGTCACATCGGGAGAGTAGTGAACGGTTAGACGTCGTGTACGGCATCCACGCCGTGCGGGAGGCTGTCGGGACCCGACCGGTAGACTACGTGATGATCGCGCAGGGGCAGCACAACCCGCGCCTTCAGGAAGTGATTGACGCCTGCCGGGCTTCAGGGATTGCGCTGCGCTTTTCGCCGCGACCGGCCCTCGAGCGCACGGCCGGCACACCTCAACACCAGAACATCGTGGCCGTCTGCGCGCCGAAGGCCTATGATGACTTGAGCTCTACACTTGCCGGATCGGGACCGCCATTGCTGGTGGCGCTGGACGGGGTAGAAGACCCGGCAAACCTGGGGGCGATCATTCGCACGGTCGTGGCCGCCGGAGCGCGTGGCGTGGTGATTCCCGAACGGCGCGCTGCCGGCCTTTCGCCGGCGGTGGCGCGGGCCGCCGCGGGAGCGCTTGAGCACACCAAAGTGGCGCGAGTGCCCAACTTGGTGCGCGCGCTGGTGGACTTGAAAGAACGTGACGTTTGGGTGTATGGATTTGAGGCTGGCGCGCCCAGGGCGTACACAGAACTCGACTACTCATCGCCTTGCGTGCTGGTGTTGGGCAGCGAAGGAAAGGGGTTGCATCGCTTGGTGCGCGAAGCGTGCGACCAGCTTGCGCACATTCCCCTGCGAGGGCCCGTAAGTTCTTTGAATGTCTCGGTTGCCGCGGGCGTGGTGCTTTACGAGGCGGTGCGGCAGCGCTCCCGGTGAGACGTTGATGTGGCATGCTGCCCCAATGTGGGCGGCAACGCTGGTCCGGCTGTGGTCATCTAATAGGGTGCAACATTTGGGGAGGTCGTTCATGGGTCTCCGTTGGTTCCGTGCATTCCCCCGCTGGGTGGCTTGGCTGGCTTTGGCGGCGCTCCTGGCCGGACAAGGCTCGGTACGGATTGTCCAGGCGCAGCAACCTGCCGGTGCGGCCACCGAGCCTGCTGCCGCGAAGCAGCCCGAGCAGCCCATCGATATCCCAACCATCCGGTCCGAGTCGAGGATGGTGACGACTCCCGTGACGGTCTTCGACTCCGGGGGGCAGTTTGTTTACGACTTGCAGCAGGACGAGTTCATGGTCTACGACAACGGGGAACTGCAGAGGATCCAACAGTTTGGGACGGAACTGCACCCGATCGCGCTCGTCGTCGTCGTGGAGACCAACGACACAACTTCGGAGATGCTGGATGACATCCGCCCGCTCGGCTCCATGTTTTCGGATATGGTGGTCGGGAAAGAGGGCCAGGCCGCGCTGATCACCTACAGCGACCATGTGGATGTGCTTCAGGGGTTCACCCACAACGGTGACAAGTTTGATTCGGCGCTGCGGAAGCTCGCCGGGCGCGGCAGCGGTTACCACCTGGACGACGCTCTGGGACGGGCGCTGGGCATGCTCGACAATGCTCGGCGGGAGCCTGGCCACCAGGAAGACCGGCGCGTGGTGATTGTGTTTTCAGACGGCTACAACATCGGTAGCCAAATGAACAAGAGCGAGATCGTCAAGCGGGCGCTCAATTCCGACATCACCATTTACGGGCTTGGTTTCAAGCCGTACAAGGGGCTGTGGAGCAGGCCGCAGCGGGAGCCCGGACCCGACCTCACGGCCATGTCGATGGGGTATCCCTCACAACCCAATACGGCCTCGACGCCGTTCTCGCAGCAGCAACTGTTTCAAACACCTGTTCCCGTGATCCCGATTCTGCTGGCGACGGGCGAAACGGTGAAGTCCATTGTCCTGAAGAGCTCGCTCGAGTACTTCGCGTATTATTCCGGCGGCATCTACTATGCGAAGTGGGGAAAGAGCACTGTGCAGCAAACCCTGAACCGCGTCGCCACCGAAATCCACGGCCAGTACGAATTGGCTTACGTACCTGATAATTTGAAGGAGACGGGATTCCACCGCATCGAGGTGAAAGTGCGGAGACCCGGGGCGAAGGTGCGCGCGCGCGCCGGCTATTACTACCAGGCTACCCCGACGGCCAACTCGCAGTAAGCGTCAATCGAACTCGTCGTAGTTCCGGTACACCTGAACACTCTTCCCGGACCGCAACTCGATTTCTGCGAGATAGGGACGCATGTCCGAAGGGTCCACCTTCAGGACCACTGCGTGGACGGCACCCTGCTCATTGTAAATGATCGTCAGGAACTGGTTATCTTTGACTCTGCCGAACTGGGGCTCCACCTTCCACGGAATGTTCATCCGCAAAACCTGCTTGCTTAAGTCGCGCCGGTACTGCATCACCGTGATGGCCGTAAAAGGCATGTTGACGCTGCCCGACGCGCAGGTGAAGGCCAGCGAGTCCTTCAGGATCTCCAGCCTGCCGCCGCACCCGCCGGGCAGCGTTTCCGTTCCACCGAGGTACTGGAACGGCGGATCGTCCGACGGCTTGCGTTTGCCGTAAGCAGACGCAGTCATGCAAAGCAGAGCCAGCAAACTGGCTGTTATCGCGAGAACTCTTCTGGTATGGCGCTGCATAATCGCGAAGCTCCTGAAACAGAGTCGCCAGGCGGCTCAGCCCGGCACTACAAGTTTACCCCCGGAAAGGCCGTACCGGAAATACCTACGTCCAAGAGCCCTGGGTCAGGCGAAGAGCATACTGTAAAGGTGCACGGCCGTGCACCCTCATGATGTTGTGAACGGCAGACCGTCTCTCGCGGTGAGCTTCCCGCTGGCTCCGGCCCGAATTCCTCACCAGACTGCAGGAAGGGTGGGCTAGAGAACCCCGTATTTGTTATAGACCTCCCGCAGTGTCTTGCCTTCCAGTAGTTCCTTCCGCGAGACGTTTTCCTTACCAACTTTCTCCTGTGCCTTCACGAGCACCGTCTTTTCGACTTCGCGCGGCACCACCACGATGCCGTCGTAGTCGGCGACGATCAACTCCCCCGGATGCACCAGGACGTTCCCGCAGGAGATGGGCACGTCGTGAGCCATCACCATGCCGCGGCCCTTGGAATCAAGGGGCCGAATGCCCGCGTAGTAGACCGGAAATCCCATCGTCACGATCTTGACGCAATCGCGGATCTGGCTGTCGCAGACGCAGCCTACCGCGCCGTTCTTTTTCGCCACTGTGGACATCAGCTCTCCCCATGGCGCGTTGGTTCCGCCGTAATCCGTGGAGTGAACCACGACGTCTCCGGGGCGCAGAGAATCCATGATCTCAATCTCGCCGCCGTAAGGATCGTTCTCCTGGATGTAGTCTGTCTCCATCCAACGCACGGTTCGGGCCCGTCCGGCAAAGCCGCAGTTGTGGATGTCCGGCAGCAACGGCCGCAGGCGATGATGCATGGCTTGGTGGCGATGGCCCAGCTCATCGAGGATGTCGCAGATGGCTGCGACGTACAGGTGTTCGTGAACAAACTGGAAGATTTCCGCGTCTCGCTCGAACATAAAGAACCTCAGCAAGGAATTGACGAAATACAACCGGAAACGACTTACTCACCGGACTAACCCCGATGCCGCATGCAGAACGCTCTTGACACAGGAGCCCGTCCGAAGGTCATTATAGGCTCGTTCCTGGACCATCGCGGGACCTTCGCTTGCTGCCAGGTTCAGCCAATTTCGACGCCCCGCGCAAAACGACAGGGAGCTAAATATCGCATGAAGATCACCCACGTGGAAGGTACGATTCTGCGCCTGCCGGTTCGACAAGCGGTTGCCGACGGCACTCAAGACGACTTGCTGGTTCGCATCGAGACCGACGAAGGCATCACCGGCTACGGCGAAGTCGATACTTCCCCGGAGGTGGGCAAGGCCGTGATCGATGCCGAGATGTCGCACGGGACGTGCTACGGCCTGCGCGAAATCCTGGTCGGTCAAGATCCCTTCGACATCGAGCAGATCTGGCAGCTTATGTATCGCCGCACCAACTACTATGGGCGCCAGGGCGTCGCCATGCACGCCATGAGCGGCGTCGACATGGCGCTTTGGGACATCCTCGGCAAGGCTGCGGGAAAGCCTGTGCACAAAATGCTGGGGGGCAGCTACTGTTCCGACGTGCGCGCTTACGCCAGCATGCTGATGCCTGAAACCGCCGCGGAAGTTCGCGACGCGGTCAAGCATTACGTTTCGGAAGGCTTTACGGCGGTCAAGCTGGGTTATGGGCCTTTGGGGACGGATGTGCGGCGTGACGTCGCGCTGGCCGCGGCCGCGAAGGATGCCGCCGGAGCAGATGTCGAAGTGATGATCGACATCGGCCACGGCTACACTCTGAAGGCAGCCATGCAAGCGGCGCGTGAATTCGAAAACATCGGAATCTTCTGGATGGAAGAACCGCTGCCGCCCGAAGACATCGAAGGCTACCGGCGGCTGTGTGACTCCACTACCTTGCGCATTGCTGCGGGCGAGCAGGATGCCGGCCGCTGGGCGTTTCGCCGCCTGATCTGGGAGGCGCAACTCGACGTGCTTCAGCCCGACATCTCACGGGTGGGCGGCCTGACCGAAGCCAAGCGCATCGCCTACATGGCGCACGAAGCCAACCGCCTCGTCGTGCCGCACGCCTTCCGGACGGGAGTCCTGGTAGCGGCCTGCCTGCACTTGATCGCTGCGATCCCCAACTCCGCCTTCCTGGAATTCTCGGTCACCGAATCGGCTTTGCGCCGCGAGTTGCTCCAGACGCCCTTCCAAGTAGTGAACGGCCGAGTGGCAATTCCCACGGGGCCCGGCCTCGGGATTGACATCAATCCCGACACGCTGAAGGCGTACGCGTGGCGCCCCAGAGGTTGATTCTCCAGACGCAGCCTGGTTGCCTTCTTCGGAAGCTATCTGGAGAACAAGACTCATCATGGCCCTCGACTCAATCCGCAAAGTGAAATTCGGTTCGGTCACGGCCGTCAGCCTTGAGAATCCTTGGCTGAAGGTCCGCGTGCTTCCGGAGGTCGGAGCGAAGATCTACGATCTGATCTGGAAAGCCGACGGCCGCAACATCCTCTGGCACAATCCCCGGATTGGCCCCCAGGTGTATCCCATCGAGTCGGAATTCGACAACTACTGGTGCGGCGGCTGGGATGACGGATTTCCGACCTGCGACGCGTGCGTGTTCCGCAACCAACGCTACCCTGATCTGGGCGAACTCCGCTCGCTCCCGTGGAAGGTGGAATCCACTCGCGAGCCGCTGGCGGGACCGGTGGCGGAATTCTCCGCCTTCGGGCCAATCAGCCCCGTCCGCGCCGTGAAGACCGTCAGCTTGGAACGCCAGGCGCCGGTGCTCCACATGCGTTATCAGGTTTCGAACCTGGGACCGATGGATGTGGATTTCCTTTGGGGAACACATCCGGCGGTCGCGATCACGGAGCACACGATTCTGCGCATTCCCGCGCGGCATGGGATCGTCGGCCAGACGAATGATCCCGCGTACGGCCAGCCGGGGCAGCGCTATGACTGGCCAAACTTGGTCGTGGACGGGCACACGATTCCCATAAACCGGGTAAAGGGCGCCGACGCCAACCTCTGCTTCGGCCATTACGCGATTGACCTCAAGGACGGGTGGTATGCCATCGAAGACCCACGCTCTGGCCAGGGGTTTCTCGTCACTTTCCCGCTTGAGCAGTGCCCCTGTCTGTGGATGTGGTTGAATTACGGCGGCTGGCGCGGCCATCATCACGTCATCATCGAACCCTGGACTGGCTTCCCCGTGAACCTCGCGGAAGCTTACGAGCGCCGCTCCAGCCGGTGCTTGAAACCCGGTGAGGAATTCTCCGTGGAAGTCAAAGCCACGGTCTATCACGCGCCCGAGACCTGGGAGCAGGCACTTGCCCGGTGTTCCGAAACGCCGCCTGCAAAGGAGACACAGCATGAAGCTTAAGGACCGAGTTGCCGTCATCACAGGGTCCGGCCGCGGTATTGGCCGGGCGAGCGCCCTGGAGTTCGGGAAGGAGGGCGCGCGCGTCGTGGTCGCCGATGTGAACCTCGCGGGAGCGCGTGAAACCGCAGCCGCGATTGAAGCTGCGGGAGGCGTCGCTCTGGCAGTCCAGACCGACGTGTCGGCGCCAGCTTCCGTCGAGGCGTTGGTAGCAAAGACGCTCGAAACGTTTGGCGCCGTCAACGTGCTTTTCAACAACGCGGCCATCCAAGTGAATAAGACCGTCGAAGACACGACGTTTGAAGAGTGGAATCGCGAAATCGGCATCAACCTCGGAGGCGTGTTCCTCTGCTCGAAGTACTTCCTGCCGCACCTGCGCCAGACCAAGGGCTGCATCGTCAACATGGCGTCCGTGAACGGCTACTTTGTTGAGCCGATGTGCGCGGGCTACTGCGCGACGAAAGGCGGCATCATTGCCTTGACCAAAGCGATGGCGATCGACCATGGCAAAGACGGGATCCGTGTGAATTGCATATGCCCCGGTTACATCGACGCCGGCCTTGCCTGGGAGTACTTTGAGGTACAACCCAACCCCGAAGAGAGCCGCAAGGCGGCGGGCAAGCTGCACGCCCTGTGGCGCATTGGGAAGCCCGAGGAGGTGGGACGTGTGGCTGTCTTCCTGGCCAGTGACGATGCTTCGTTCATGACCGGCTCCGCGGTGCCGGTCAGCGGCGGCTTTGGCTTCGGACTGCCGCCGGCAAGCTGATCAGAGAAGAGGCGCTTACGCCGCCGCCCTGTGCGCCCTCACTGTCATCCTGAGCGCAGCGAAGGACCTCCGCAGTCTCGGTCGCTGAGCGGAACGGGTCAACTACGGGGGTCCTTCGCTGCGCTCAGGATGACAGCACAACATCGTTGCCTTGAGGAATTTGCGGTGAAGACCTACTACGTTTACATCATGACCAACAAGAGCCGAACTCTCTATACAGGAGTGACCGGCAATCTGGAAAAACGCGTGTCGCAGCACAAGCTCAAACTCATCCCTGGTTTCACAAGCCGCTACCACCTAGCCCGCTTGGTCTACTACGAAACCTGCAATGACGTCCGTGCGGCCATCCAGCGGGAGAAACAGATTAAGGGTTGGCTGCGGGCGAAAAAAGTTGCGCTCATTATTGCGCACAACCCTGCGTGGAGAGACCTGAGCGAAGATTGGTACGGAAAAGGCGCCCACCTGTCATCCTGAGCGAAGCGAAGGATCTCTGCAGTTCGCGTGCGTGCACAAGTGAGGAACTGCGGGTGTCCTTCGCTTTGCTCCGGATGACAATACTGCACACCACGAAGCCGCGTGCCTGCATCGGCTTTCAGGTGTGCGCCGCGGCTGCCTGATGATGTATCGAGAAGAGAACCCCGGCTACGAACGGTGGCCCGCTGAGAACCAGCGTGGTCAGCAGGCGGCTGGCAAAAGGCAGTTGTGGCGGCGCCCACCTCGCATAGATCGCTGCCACCAGCAGTCCAGCAGCCACGAGCAGGACTCCCCCACCGGCTTCCCAGCCCCAAGGCATTAGCGCCAAGATCGCAAACAGAACGCCCACGCCCACCCAGAAGGCCGCCGCCCGTGCAGGCGCGTGCCAAGCCCATGATTCTGCCGCGAAGAAGAAAGTCCAGAACCCTGCCCATGACAAGGCCAGCGCACGAGGGATGAACACCATTTGGAATTTCATGTCGAACCTCCACCGCTGATTGTGGACTTTTCAACTAATTGCTTCACCAAATCCGGCACGCTTTAGTGCGCACCATCTTCTGATCAGCATGGCAGCCAAAGGCCTTCCAGAATTCCGGCATATTCGAAACCACGTTGTTCACCCGGTATTTGGGATACGAATGAGGATCGGTAAGCACCAGCGTGCGAAGCAACTCCGGCCGGTATATATCGCACCAGGAAAAAGCGTAGGAGAGGAAGAAGCGCTGGCGCGGCGTGAGGCCGTCAGCTTCCTTCGTGTCCAGGTCCTTGCCCTGGCGGGCCAGTGATTCCTGGAGGGCCATAAAGGCCAGGTGCAGCCCACCGTTGTCGGCGGTGTCCTCACCCTGCGTCAGGCGGCCATCCTGCTTAACGCCAGGCCCGGCCTCGGGAACTTCCTGTGTGTACTCGTCGGCGATGCACTTGCCGCGCTTGTCATATTCGGTGGCGTCCTGCGCGGTCCACCAATCGCGCAGGTTCCCCACGGCGTCGAACTTGCGGCCTTGGTCGTCGAAGCCATGAATCGTCTCGTGGCCGATGACCGCGCCAATCGAGCCGTAATTCACGGCGTCATCCCGCGTGGCGTCGAAGAACGGTGGCTGCAGGATTCCCGCCGGGAAGTTGATGGTGTTGGTCTGGGGATCTTCATAGGCATTGATCGTGGGAGGAGTCATCTGCCACTCGGTGCGGTCCACCGGCTTTCCGATCTTCGCAACCCAGCGCTCGAATTCGAATCGCGTGGCGTTCCGCCGGTTCTCGAAATGGCTGTCGCGCCCAATCACCACACTTGAGTAATCCCGCCACTGGTCGGGGTAACCGATCTTGTTCAGCGTGGCGTGCAGCTTCTCGATGGCCTGCTTCTTGGTTTCGGGAGCCATCCAATCCTGGGTGTCGATGTCCTTGGCCAAAGCGGATTCGATGTCACCGACCAAACGGAGAACTCTCTGTTTGCTTTCCGGCGGGAAGGCGCGCTCCACGTAGACCTGGCCCAGCGCCTCACCCAGGTTGCTATCTACGGCGCGCACGCAGCGGCGCCAGCGCGGTTGCAACTGCTGCACGCCGAACAGGGTACGTCCGAAGAAATTGAAGTTCTCGTTCACAAACGGCGTGCCCAAGCTCGGAGCCGCTCCGTGCAGAAATTGCCAGCGGAGGTAGACCTTCCAACGCTCCAGCGGCTGCTGTGTGAGTTCCTTTTCGAGAGCTTTGAAGAAGTTGGGAGAGGTCACAATGTAGTGCGGCGTGGCGGGAGCGCCCACAGCCTCGAGGTATCCCTCCCAATCGAAAGACGGCGTGAGCGCTTTGACCTCAGCAAGCGACATCTTGTTGTTGAGGTTCTTCGGGTCGCGCCGCGCTACGGGGTCCATGGCGCCCTGGGCGAACGCGGTTTCGATTTCCAGCACGACCGCCGCATCAGCCTTGGCCTCCTCGGGTTTCTCACCCGACAGGACGAACATGTTCTGAATGTGCTCCAGGTACTTCGCCCGGATGTCCTTGGCCTTGTCGTCCTGGTCGAGATAGAAGCTGCGCCCCGGCAGCCCCATTCCGCCCTGATCGAACTCGGCAACCTCACGCGAGGCGTCGTCGAAGTCCGGCTGGCCCGAGAACCCCAGCAGTGCGGCATCGGTCTGATTCTCTTCCTGCACCCACGCACCGGGCAGCGTCTCGTGCAGATGCGCAATTTCCTGGGCAATCTCCCGCTTGGTCTTGAGTGCGTCGATGCGCGCGAGTTCCGGCTTGATCCACTCCGCGGCGTGAGCGTCGATGCCCTTCTCGTCCATGCAGGCGTAGTAGAAGTCGCCGACCTTCTGCTGGTTGGAAGTGCGATGCGGGTCGGCGGCCGAGTTCTTCTCCAGCGTTTCCCGCAGCAGGGTCTCGTTCCAAAGCTCCAGCGGATTCGCGACGCCCCAGCTTGCCTGGTCGGAGGGAATCGAGTGGGAAGCGATCCACTTGCCGTTCACGTATTGGTAGAAGTCGTCGCAAGGGCTGACCGACGTGTCGACCTGCGTCGCATCAAAGTGCTCGAGCTTGGGAAGGCCGGCGTTCTGCGCCAGCAGATTCGCCGTCGCGGGAAGCATGAGCAGCCAAAACAGGGTCCGTAACACACGCATGGTTTGCCTCGCAGTTAGGAGTGTGGACATCATAGCACCCGGCAAGCCTCTGACTGAAACGGAACGAAGCGGCCGGGCGAGGCAGCAGTGGCCAAGTGCGTCGCGGCCAATCCTCTTGGTTAACGTGGTATCGGGTGCCCCGTCACCCTTTGTACTCATTTGGTTAGGTCATGTATCTTCAATAACATTTCCGGATGTATCTCGAAAATGCAGTGGCGAGTGGTTAGTGGCAAGTGACGAGTAACTTCCCCAGCCAGCCGCGTTGCGGCAACGCTGTAGGGGCGCACGGTCGTGCGCCCTGGGGCGAATGCCATTCGCCCCTAACAGCCGGGACCAGTGCCGTCCGCGCCGCCATGCCAAACTATTCCCTGTTCTCTGTTCTCTGTGCGCTAACTCCGTGCCCTCTGTGTGAAACCTTTTTTCCGCCCGCCTGAGCAAGCGCCTTTGGACGACGCGGGTCGGGATTCAAATCGCGAACGAGACGCAGAATCCCTACCGAGGGACGGGGCGCTCGTGCCTTTACGGTACACATTATTAGCCTTGACATATTTACCACAATGATATACACTGGGAGCGTTTCGCCGGAGCGCGGCGGGCGAGACGCTCAGGCCCCGCTGGCCGCTACCCTACGATGTTTATGAAACGCGGGCACTTACAAACATTTCGGGCAAGATTACTGAGCGGCAAGCTATTGAAAGGACAAGGAATATTTTCTGGAGACCCTCGTAGCCGCGAAAAGAACATTCGGCAACTCCTACGATGTTGATGAAAAGAAAAGACTTAAAAAGCGACATGTTGGCAATACCTACGATGTTGATGAAAAATAAGGAACTTACGCGTCGCACCCTACGATGTTGCTGAAAACAACGCCAGTTACCGCCTGCGGCACGCGGTCGCGGGCGTCGATTTGTAGGGGCGGGGCTCGCCCTGCCCGAGGGCACCCCGACGGGTGCCCCTACAGAATCCGCTCCGGAATCACTCACGTCCCGGCAAAACGGCTGGGATGTAGGCCCCAGTATTTGCCGGAATGGATGCGATCCGGGAGTGGCAGTAGAAACCGTAGCGCCGGGCCCGCGGTCCAGCCCTGCGGTTTTTCGAGCGGCGCGCGGTTGTGGTGCGCCGCACCTAAGGTAATCCGAATTTTCGTGGGTCGGACAGCAGGCGGAACGATCTAGTTTCCCTTGGTCGCGCTGTCAAGTGCACGGCGCGGTGGAAGGGCCGCAGGGCTGGAGAGCGAGCCCTGCGCTACGGTGCCGTGGGCTGTTGATGGAAGCGCCGCACTGGGGAAATCGCAGACCCCACACGACCGGGGTCTGCGCCAGCCAGTATTTGCCGGAGTGCATGCGCCACCCGCGTCCACTCCCTGACGCCCGGTCCCTACTCCCTAACCCCTGCCTCATTCGTACCTCAGCGCCACCATGGGATCGACCTTCGTCGCGCGCCGAGCGGGGAGCCAGCAGGCTATTAACGCGACAAGGGTCAGGATGACGGCCACGGCGGCAAACGTTAGCGGATCGGTTGGGCGGACGCCGTAGAGCAAGCTTGACATCATGTGCGTAAGCGCCGCGGCCGCCGCCACGCCGAGACCCACGCCGACCAGACTGAGCCCGAGCCCCTTTTCGAGAACGAGTTTCAGCACACTCGCCTGGCCCGCACCGAGCGCCAGCCGAATGCCGAACTCGCGTGTCCGCTGGGTTACCACATACGACATGACGCCGTAGAGGCCGACCACAGCTAGAAGCATCGCCAACCCGGCAAACGCGCCCAACAGACGTGCCTGCATACGCGTATCCTGCGTGTGGTCGGCGACAATTTCGTCCATCGTTTCAGCGTGGAACAGGGCGAGGCTGCTATCCAGTGCGTGGACATGGCGGCGGATTTCGCCCAGAACGGACGTGGGTGGCACGCCGGTTCTGACGGTCAAGCAGCCATAGCCGCCATAGCTCAACATCACCGTGAAAGGGAAGTACGCCTGGGGCATTATCTTCGTGCGGACGCCGTACTCCTTCACATCGCCCACAATCCCGACGACAGTGACTTTCATGTCGTTCCAGTGAAAGGACCTTCCAACGGGGTTCTGGTTCCGCCAGAACGTTCGTGCCGTGGTCTGGCTGATCACGCAAACCAATGTCAAGTCAGACGGAATCTTGGGCGCGCTGCCCTTGGCTGTCTTGTACAGATCTTGGAGCCGCGAGGCGGTAGCTTCCGCACGGTTGAGATCTTCCCCGGTGAAGCCGCGTCCCGCGAGGAGGGGAATCCCGAAAGTACGGAAATAGTCCGGCGTGATCCAGTTCCATCCCACGAGTTGGTTCGAGAGGTCCGGGTCCGCCTCGCCGTCAACACTCAGATAGCCATTGGTCCCGCCTTCCAGCGGAATCTCATTCGAGACTGCCACCGCCTCAACACCTGGAGTGCGCGTGGTGCTGTCCACAAGCTGATTGAAGAACTCACGGCGAGCCCCGAGCGTAGGGTATTTCGCGTCAGGCAAGCTGATGCTCATGGTCAGCACGTTATGGGGTTGGATACCCAGGTCGGCGCTGCGCAGACGCGCAAAACTGCGCAACAAAAGGCCAGCTCCCACCAGCAGGGCGAGCGTCACCGCAATTTGGGCCACCACCAGCACATCGCGTAGCAAGTGGCCCCCTCTTGCCGGGCTCAATACAACCTGCGCTGCTGCTTTCAACTGCTCACTGAGGTTGAGTCCCGCGACCTGTAAAGCGGGAGCGAGGCCAAACAACACCCCGGCCAGGATGCTTACCAGAACCGTAAACAGCAGCACAAAACTGTCGAGCTCGATCGGATGAAAGCGCGGCAGAGAAATTGCCTCCGAGGTTGCGAGGAACCGCACACATCCCCACGCGCCGAGTGTTCCCAGAGCTGCTCCCATGAGCGCCAGCAGGACACTCTCGGTCAGCAACTGGCGCAGCAATCGCCCACGGCTGGCGCCGAGGCTGGCCCGCAACGCCACTTCGCGCTGGCGCGCGGCGGCTCGCACCAGAAGCAAATTCGCCACATTGGCGGAGGCTACGAGCAATACGAGCGTCACCGCACCCAATAGAATCAAGAGGGGAGTTTTGGAATCGCCTACCAGCCTCTCCTGAAGCGGGATCAGCACGGCGTGGACCTTATTGTTGGAGTTCGGGTACTCCTTTTCCAAGCGCTCGGAGATGGTCAGTAAGTCTGCGCGAGCTTGGGCCAAGGTGACGCCCGGCTTGATTCGCGCGATGGCGCTCCAAGTGTGATTGCCCCGTTCTCCGAGTTCCTTGGGAGTCATATCCATCGGCGTCCAGAGGTCTGGTGCCCAGGGAAAGTTGCACCACTGCGGCATTACGCCGACGACCGCGTACGCCTCCGCGTTCAGTTCAATGGCCTTGCCGATAGCCGCTGGAGTGCCGCCGAAGCGCCGTTGCCAGAAGCCGTAACTCAGAACTGCAACGTGGTTCCGCGCCGCCGCGTCCTCACCGGGCGCAAAGCCCCGTCCAAGCAACGGGTGCGCGCCGACGACATCAAAAAAATTCGCTTGGGTGGACACAACTCTGGCAGTCTCTGGTTCGCCGGTGCCGCTCGCACTCATAATCCTTCTCCAGGAAAAGAGGCTGACCCCTTCCAAAGTGTGGCTCTGCGCCTGCCAGTCCAGATAGTCCGGGCCACTCAATGGGTAATCGCCAGGGGCTGCTTCGGTCTCCCGGAGGTCCACCAGGCGCTCGGGATGTTGGAACGGCAGAGGGCGCAAAAGCACCGAATTGACCACGCTGAAAATCGCCGTGTTTGCCCCGATGCCCAGCGCCAGCGTGAGCACCGCAACCACCGTGAACCCAGGGCTCTTCCGCAGCGTCCGCAGGCCATAGCGGACATCCCGTATGAGATGTTCAAGCCAATTCCATCCCCACATATCGCGGCTCTCCTCTCGCAGCAGCAAGTCGTTGCCAAAGTGCCGCTGCGCGGCGTAGTGAGCTTCCTTCGGTGAAAGTCCACCGTCGATCTGTTCCTGCTCGCGCAACTCGCGATGCAGGCGCATCTCTGCGTCGAGATCGGCGTCAAACTTCCCGCGACGAAGCAGCATCAACAGCCGCCTGCCAAGTTCAGCGAACATGTTCATCCTCCAAGCTGGTAGCTCTGAGCGTTCAGCTCTCAGCTAAGACGTCAACCACCCCGCCCTTCGGGCGCCCCTCCTTGCAAAGGAGGGGAATGATGCTTGCGCCGGCCCGCTGCCAGCCCCTGACTACTAACCACTCGCCACTAGCCACTCTCACGCCGTTTGTATGGCCCGCGTGATGGCCTGCACGATTCGCTCGAACTGCGACACTTCCACCTCAAGCTGTTTTCGGCCTAGCGGCGTCAGCCGGTAATAGCGCGCGCGGCGATTGCCCGCCGTCACGCCCCATTTCGCCGTGACCCAGCCTTTGATCAGCATGCGTTGCAGGGCGGGGTAAAGTGAGCCCTCCTGGACCTGCAAAACGTCGCGAGAAACCTGCTCGATCCACGTAGCGATCTCGTACCCGTGCAGCTCGCCGCGTGCGAGCGCCTTGAGGATCAACAAATAAAGTGTCCCCGGAGGGATCTCGTCCTGGTGCATCCGATGGTCTCCTTGCCATAGTTAGACTATGCCAACGGCGAAAGGTTAGCACCACGATGGCCGTTTTTCAATTCGCCTTTGGGAGCAAGCATTGGGGATACCCGCCTCTGCTTGCAGGCTTGACAAGGGCACACCCGGCGGCGACGATGGGAGGGGATGAATGCTGCGTTTCCCTTTCAAACCGGACGGTTTCTAGTCATTGCGGGCGTGGTCCTGGTGGCGGTGGGGCTGCTGCTGATGGCTGGCGCGAAGATGGACTTCCCGGGACTGGGGCGGCTTCCAGGCGACATCGTCTATCGCCGCAAGAACTTTCAATTCTACTTCCCCATTGTGACCTGCCTGGTGGTGAGCCTGGCCGTAACGTTGTTCTTTTGGGTGGTGGCGTTCTTGTTCCGCAAATAGAAGCGGTGAATCTCTCTATGAGTCAAGCCTCTCTGGATTTCGGACCGGTTCGAAAGATCTACAGCGTTTCAGAGCTGACGCTGGAAATCCGTGACCTGTTTGAGCGGCGTTTTCAGGATGTCTGGGTGACGGGCGAGGTCTCCAACTTCCGCGCGGCCGGGTCGGGCCACTTCTATTTCACCCTCAAGGACGAGACTTCCCAGCTACGCGCCGTCTGTTTTCGCAACCAGGCTCGCTACCTGAAATTCAAGCCTCAAGACGGCCTGGCGGTGATCGCGCGCGGGCGCATCAGTGTGTACGAAGCGCGCGGTGAATATCAGCTCTACGTCGAATTTCTGGAACCGGCAGGCTTGGGCGCGCTGCAACTGGCATTCGACCAACTGAAACAGAAGCTTGCCGCCGAGGGACTGTTTGACCTCGCGAGCAAGAAGCCCCTGCCCGCCTTGCCGCGCACCATCGGTGTGGTGACGTCGCCCACCGGCGCCGTCATTCGCGACATCCTGCGGATTCTCCGGCGGCGTTTCCGCAATATGAATGTGCAGATTTATCCCGTCAGGGTTCAGGGTGAAGGCGCCGCTCAGGAAATTGCCGAGGGCCTTGAGTACTTTAATCGCGCCGGACAGGCTGACGTCCTGATCGTGGCGCGCGGGGGAGGTTCGCTGGAAGACCTGTGGGCCTTCAATGAGGAAACCGTGGCGCGGGCCATCGCTGGCTCGCGGATTCCGGTGATCTCCGCCGTGGGCCACGAGACGGATTTCACCATCGCGGATTTTGTGGCTGACCTGCGCGCGCCCACGCCCTCTGCTGCTGCGGAGCTTGTAGTGCGGCGCAAGCAGGAACTTCGGACGGAACTGGAAGACCGCGCACGGCGCCTCACGCAGATTGTGCGGCTGAAGCTCTCGGATGCACGGCAAGCCCTCACCGAACTCCGCATGCATGCCGTGTTTCAGACGTTGCGGACGCGGATCCTTGAACGTGTGCAGCTTGTGGACGAATATGGGGCGGCACTCGAGCGGCAAATGCGCGCGCATCTGCACGCCGCGCGCCAAGCGTGGATGGGCGCTGCGGCTGGCATCCTGCGCTACGATTTCCGCGCGTTGCTCAAGCTGAATCGCGCCGCGGCAGAAGAGCGCAGGCACAGGCTTCGGGAGACCTGGCAGCGTCTTCTGGCGGACCGCCGAAACCGTTTGGCGCAGTTGACCGCTCTCTTGCAAGAGCGCAACCCACAGACCATCCTCGAGCGCGGCTACTCCATCACCCGTGATCCAGCTGGCCAGATTCTGCGTGACGCGGGGCAAGTTGCGCTGGGCGCCGATGTTTCCATCCGCCTGGCCCGTGGCGAGCTGGGAGCGACGGTGCGCCAAAGGAAATCGTAGGACGAGACCCTCCGGCGCGTGCCTCTTGCCCACATCGCTCTTGCATGTGCGTTGTGCGTCCAGCGGGGCAACTGAACCTGAGCACGCCAGCTAACTTTGTTAGCATACAATCACTTGGGAGTTCGGCAGCGGGGAAGAAGGTCGGATGCCGCTTCAGCACACGATAAAGCCGTTATCAGGCCCGGAGAGGAATCGGGGTACATTGCGGAGTGCCTTGAGGTCCCGGTCGTTACGCAAGGGCGGACTCTTGATGAAGTTACCCATAACCTCCGCGCAGCCGTTGCTTTGCACCTGGACGGCGAAGATCTGACCGCCCTGGGCTTGGCTCAATCATCCACCATCCTCGTGACTTACGAAATGGAGGCTTCCCCTGCCACGGCTTAAGCGCCTATCGGGCCGTGATGTCGTCACCATCCTCTGGAGAAGCTGAACTTCTGCCCTTTTTCTACGCTGAATAGATTCCCTGTGAACACTGCCAGTTGCGCTTGGAAGAAGAGCCGCACCGGACGGTGAGTCTTGCGCTGCCTGGTGCCGCCCTTTTATCTACTGCTTCTTCTGTGCAAGTGCTAATTGCTTGCGGACTCGCTGGGCGTCGGCGAAGCGGGTCAGCTTGCCGTCCCCATCGAGAAAAATCATGATCAGATCGCGTCCGTCGGCGCGGACCCGCATTACGGCGCAATGGCCTGACTCGTTGATGAATCCCGTCTTCTGCACCTCGATGTCCCAGCCCGGGCTGCGCACCAGGCGATCACTGTTGACATACTGTAGCGTGTGCCGACCGATGCGAACAACATACTCGGGGTCGGTGGAGTACTCCCGAATCAAGGGGTATTGATAAGCGGCCTGGACCAGTTTCGCGAGGTCGAAGGCGGTCGAGACATTCTCCGGGGTCAGGCCGTTGGGATTGACGAACCGCGTATGGGCCATTCCTAACTCGGCGGCCTTGGCATTCATGGCTTTGAGGAAGGCCGGCTGCCCTCCGGGGTAGTAGCGGCTCAGCGCGGCCGCCGCACGATTCTCAGACGACATCAACGCCAGATGCAGCATGTCCGCCCGGCTCAGCGACCAGCCGACATTCAGCCGCGAAGTGCTGCCCTTCACAAAATCGCGGTCGGCGTCCGCGATAGTGAGGACGTCATCGAGCGGCGGCTTGGCGTCCAGGACCACGATGGCGGTCATCAGCTTGGTGATGGAGGCGATGGGCGTCACCTTGTCGGCGCTCTTTTGGAGCAGCAGTTCCGAGGTGTTCGCATCTTCAACCAGGGCGATTCTCGATTTGACCGCCGCCGCCAGTCCCGTCTGCCGTGGGCGCGCGGACTTGCGGGTCTTCCGCTGGCTGCGAGACTGGCCGGCGTCAGAGGCGGAACGCACGGAGGAGTGTACGGCCACCGCTCTGTGTCTCCGGCGCGGCCTGGCGGAGGCGGCGCTGGAACAGAGAAGCACGAAGCAGGCAGCCAGCACCACCAGACACACGGCGCGCCAGCCTCCACGCTTTCTGCCGGACGTGAGAGAGAAGGATAAGCGGAGCGAGAATGCCGGCATCATTACAGCTTGTACCCTATCTTGCGAAGGAATTCCTTGCGGAGCTTGATATCCGCTTCAGTTTCGATGCCGCGCGGTCTCACGCCGTCGATGACGCCCAGGATGCCGCAGCCTTGCTCAGATTCCGCCACAATCACCTCGACGGGATTCGCCGTGGCGCAAAAAATCCGGCAGACCTCGGGGACGTTCTTGATCGTGTTCAGGATATTAACGGGGAATCCGCCCTCCATGAAGATAACGAACGAATGCCCGCAACCCAGAGCCAGCATGTTCCTCTGCGCGAGTTCGATCAACGCCGGCTCGTTGCCCGCGTAACGCACCAGCGCCGGCCCGGATGATTCCGAAAATCCAATTCCGAACTTCATCTGGGGCGCAGTTTGCACAATGGCTTCGTAAAGGTCCTCGATGGTTTTGATGAAATGCGACTGGCCGAGAATGAAATTCATGTCGGCCGGCTTTTCAATTTTAACCGTCTTGGTTTGCACAAGAGTCTCCCTTGATCGATTTGGAGTGTTGGTCAATGTCAAAGCCGCGCCGTTCGCGGTTGCTCACCTTCTCGGGTCCGGGACTCCGAGCTGTTTGCAGATCTTGATGGCGGTCGGATTCTTGATTTCTTGGTGGCGTGGAACCGTCGAAGTCCTGTTGGTGGCACGATTAACAAATACAGAGTGTTTTGCGCCTTCGCGCAACAGCTCACACCCGTGGCCTACAAGGTGCCGGACAAAATCAGTTCGCCTCACGCCAGCGAGACCGCAATGGGCTCGTGAATAACGTTACGCCCTGTTTGAGTTTCTTTGGCAAGAGCGCGGTTGGCTTCGAGCAACAATTCAACGGCGTCGCGAAGATTCTCCCGAGCTTCGTCAATCGTCTCACCCTGGGTAATGGCTCCGGGAATCTCCTCGACATACGCCACGTAGCCGCCGCCGTCCTCTTTCGAAATCTCCTCGTACACGGCCGTGAATTTGATTTCCATAAGCACCCCGTACTGGCGGATTACCCTAGTCATTCTAATGTTGTGTGCAGTCCAAGGCAAGTGAGGCGGTGATTAGATTTCTTCCGCACGACGCATAAGGTCATAAAGGAGTGTGTTGATTTTCTCAAGGATCTTCTTGCTCATCTCGCGGTTAACAGCCATATCCTTCCCGAAGCAGCGATCCGGCAATTTCTTTCACGGTCTGAACGCCGGACGTTAACTCACTAGTATCGCTCTGCCACCACTTAGCAGGCTGCGGAGAAAGTCGTCCCGGAGACCCATGTAGCGTCGGCATCTTGCCGGCTCCCCTTGCAGCGAAAGGCGTTGCCGGCTGGAAGCCGGCGCTACGTCAGCCCGCTGCAGACTTTTTCCGCGGCCTGTTAGGCAACCCAGTGCCCGTCTGCGAACTGAATCCTATTCCGCGACCTTCAGCACTGCGAGGAAGGCTTCCTGAGGGATGTCCACGCGTCCTACGCGCTTCATGCGTTTCTTCCCTTCCTTCTGTTTCTCGAGCAGCTTACGTTTGCGCGTGATGTCGCCGCCGTAGCACTTGGCCAGGACGTTCTTGCGCATGGCGGGCACGTTTTCACGCGCGATCACGCGTGATCCGATCGAAGCCTGAAGCGCGACCTCGAAAAGCTGGCGGGGAATCAGCTTGCGCATCTTCTCGCACAATGACCGGCCCCGCGCCTGGGCTTCGTCACGGTGGCAGATGAAACTGAGCGCATCCACAGGCTCGCCCGCCACCAGCAGGTCCACTTTGGCAAGGTCCGAAACCCAGAACCCCGTCATGCGGTAATCAAGCGACGCGTAGCCGCGGGATACGGACTTGAGGCGGTCGTAAAAGTCGAGCACGATTTCGTTCAGGGGTAGCTCGTACGTTAGCAGCACACGCTTCTGCGAGACGTACTCAAAGCCCTTCTGGACGCCGCGCTTTTCCTCCAGCAGCTTCAGGATGCCACCTAGGAACTCGTCCTGTGTGAAGATCTGTGCGGTGATGACCGGCTCTTCTACTTTCTCGATGTCGCCCGCGGCCGGGAACTTGCTAGGCGTATGGACTTCCAGCACTTGGCCGTCCTTGTTCGTAATCCGGTAGCGGACGCTTGGTGCGGTGGTGATGAGGTCGAGATTGAATTCGCGTTCCAGCCGCTCCTGGACGATCTCCATGTGCAGCAGACCCAGGAATCCGCAGCGGAAACCAAAACCCAGCGCCTCGGAATTCTCCGGTTCGTAGAAGAAAGAGGAATCGTTGAGGCGAAGCTTCTCGAGGGCGTCGCGCAAAGACTCGTAGCCGCTGGCGTACACGGGATAGAGTCCCGCGAATACCAAGGGCTTTATCTCTTCAAAACCCGGCAGCGGCGCCAGGGCGGGACGGGCGTCGTCGGTAATCGTGTCGCCGATGCGCGTGTCGGAGATGCGCTTGATGTTGGCGACCACAAAGCCCACTTCGCCCGCGTCCAGGCGCTCCACGCGCACAGGCTTGGGAGTAAGCACGCCCAGCTCTTCCACGTTGTAGACCTGATTGTTCGACCACAGGCGCACGCGCATGCCGGCGGCTATTGATCCTTCCACCACGCGAACCAGCGCCACGACGCCACGGTAGTTGTCGAACCAGGAATCAAAGATCAATGCCTTCAGGGGTTCTGTTGCTGAACCTCGCGGCGGCGGTATGCGTGCAACGATAGCCTCAAGGACCTCTTCCACGCCGGTGCCCTGTTTGGCGCTGATCATGAGGGCTTCGCGGGCGTCCAGCGCCAGCGCATGTTCAATCTGCTGGCGGGTGGCCTCGACATCCGCCCCGGGCAAGTCGATCTTGTTGAGAACAGGGATGATAGCCAGCTTGTTGTGCATCGCGAGCTGGGCATTGGCCAGGGTCTGCGCTTCCACACCTTGTGAAGCATCAATCACCAGCAGTGCGCCGTCACAGGCGGAAAGACTGCGTGAGACCTCGTAGGAGAAATCGACGTGACCGGGGGTGTCGATGAGGTTCAAGCAGTACTCGTGCCCGTCGCGCGCCTTATACAGGAGACGGACCGAGTGCGCCTTAATCGTGATACCCCGCTCGCGCTCAAGGTCCATCGAATCCAGCACCTGCTGCGACATCTCGCGCTTGGAAAGCGCGCCCGTGATCTCCAGCAGACGGTCTGCCAGCGTGGACTTTCCGTGGTCAATGTGCGCGACAACTGAGAAGTTCCGAATATAGCGGACGTCAGTCATGGAACCATCTTTTTGCCGGTTTCACCGGGATGCAAACAGGAGATTCACCGCGTGGCACGAGTGGTGGGAACAAGTCATTGCCGACCACGAGACTGTTTCTGAACCCTTTGAAAATCTAGCAAAAGGGAGCTATCCTGTCAAACCTAGGTTGAATCCGCCGTCCCGCCGGGGGCAAGGAATTTCCGTGCGTCCTTATGCCTGATGTCAACAAGCTCTACGAAAAGGCTGAGAAGTACTTACAACGCCAGAAGTTTGAGGCGGCTCTTGGCGTCTACCAGGAAATCCGGCGCTTAGATCCTGAGGACGAGGAAGCCCTGGTCAACTTGGGGGACCTGAGCCTGAAGCTGAATCGGCGGGCGGACGCCCTCCGCTATCTGGCGCAGCTCACTGACTATTACGCTCAACGCCTCGACCTCAACAAAGCCATCGCCACCTGCCGGAAGAGCTTGAAGGTCTCTTCCCAGGATGTAGCGACACTCACGAAGCTTGCCAGCCTGCTTGAAAGAACTCAAAAAACCACGGAAGCGCTTGACGTGTACCGTGAGGCGCTGCGGCTCTACCACACGCTCGGCGCCAGCGCTCCGACCCTCGAATGCCTGGCTCACATCGTGAAACTCGATCCCAACGGATTGGAGGAGCATGCGGAGTTGGGGGAGTTGGCCAGCCAAGCGCGCCAGCCCGAGGTTGCGGCCGCCGCTTTTCTGCGAGCCGCGCAACTGGCCCGCGAGACCGGCGACCTGAGCCGTTGGGAAAGGCTTGTCGAAGCGGCCCACGCGGCTGATCCTTCAAATGAGGCAGCCTCCCTTGCGGCCACCGAGCTCTATTTGCAGCGTGGGTCCTCTGCCGAGGCCGTTGCCCTGATCGCACCCGTTCTTGGGAAGCACCCTGACGACCTCGTGGTCATGGAGCTGGCGGCGCGCGGCTATCTCGGCGTGGGAGATTACGAGAAGGCGCACCCCCTCTGCTGCAAGCTCTACCAAGCCAGCCCGGCGCGTTTTGACCTGATGCAGAAGCTTCTCGATGGTATGCTCGGGAAAGGCGCTGCCCAGCAGGTGCTGGAAATCGTTAATGGCCTGAAGGATAGGCTTTTCCACGAGGGCAGGCGAAGCGAATACCTGGGGATCATCGAAAGGGTCTACGAGAGCGACGAGTCGAGCCTGACCGTCTTGGAGCTGCTCAGCACTCTCTACGACGACATGAACAAGGAAGAGGGCCTGCGCCGCTCGCTTTCACGCCTCTTTAGTCTCTACTTGGCGAGCGAGAAGTACTCGCAGGCGGCCGACGCGCTGGAGCGAATCCTGGACGTTGACCCCTACGGCCAGGGGCACAACGACCGGCTGTTGAACCTGGAAGGCCACATCGACCCGATCTGGTACAAGAATATCCTCTCCCGCCTGCAACCGCCCTCAACGAGCAGAACACCTTCAACGCCGGGACAGGCGGTCGTGGGCGAGGGCGCCCGAAAGGCCGAAACACTGGAGGACCTGCTGGTGGAAGGAGAGATGTACCACCAATATCAACTCGCCGCCAAGCTCCGCGAAACCCTTGAGAAGATTGACCGCCTCTTCCCCGGCGCGGAAGCGACCCACGAGGCACTCCGCGAACTCTATGAAGAAGCAGGGTATACGCCCAAGTTCAAAGCACCGGTCACCGCCACCGCAAGCGCTGGGCGCGGAGAGGCTGCCTCGACGGCTGCCGCTGTTCAGTCTCTGGATGACCTGAGAAGGGTGTCGGAGATTACCGCCAACATCTACCGGGAATCGACGCCCCAGGGAGTGTTGCGGGTGGCGGTCAATGAGATCGGACGCAGCTTGAACGCTAGCCGATGCTGGGGCGCCTTGGGGACGGCTGGCCAGGCGCCGGTGCTCGTGGCCGAGTACTGTTCACCGCTGGCTTCGCCCTCCGATGCCACTGCGGCGGGGGCGGTCTTTTCTGCACTCATGAGCCAGGCAATGGCCCGCCCGGAAGGGTGGTCGTTCGAAAGTCAGGTGCAGGCTACCGCGCTTCCCAATCTGCATTCCGAATTTCAGAAATTGCGGGTTCACGCGCTGCTGGCGATGCCGCTGATCGACAAGGACGAGGCGACAGGGCTCCTGCTTCTCGAACAATGCGAGGGCCCACGGCCCTGGCCGCAAGCGGACCGCCTGCTGGTAAAAGCCATTGCCACGCAGATCGTGATTGCGGTGAATAACACCAAGCTGCGGCGATTGGTGCACTCGCTGGCAGGCACCGATCCTGAGACGGGTTTGCTGCCCAGGAGTTCCTACCTGGACTGCCTGCTTTCCGAGGCCCAGCGCTCGAAGGATTTGGGGCAACCGCTGTCGGTGTGCGTACTGGAGCCTGAGAATCCGCGCGCCCTCATGAAAGTCCTCGGGGACGCCGGCGTTCAGCGTTTCGTGCAGCAGGTGAGCAAGGCTATGCTGCCGGCGCTGCGGCACAACGATATCTCGATCCGTTACAGCCCGCTTTCGCTGGTCGTGGTGTTCCCGGACACCGCGCTGCCGCAGGCGGGACTCAGCGTGGAGAAAGTCCGGCGCGCGCTCGCCCAAATCCGCGTGAATGGCGCGAACGCTCCCGGCTTTTGTGCGGCTGTATGCGACGTTCCGCTGGGCCCGAACTTCCAAGTCGTGGATGGCGTCACCGAAGTCATCAACCGCCTGGAAACATCACTGGACCGCGCGCGCAAAGAAGGTCCAAAGCGAGTCTCGATATCCAGATTTGCGGGCTGAGTTTGCTTCGGGATGCCCTCATGCCGGCACGACCGCAGCGCAAGACTGTGCGCGTTCTCGCACCGCGCCGTGGCAGCTACGCAGGAGAGATCTATGGCCTATGAAACCCTGCTTTACGAGCAGAGGAACTCCATTGGCTACGTTACCGTCAACCGCCAGGAAAAGCTGAATGCGCTGAATCGCCGCGTCATGGAGGAGTTGTTTGATTGCTTCCAGAGCCTTCAGAAGGACGAGGGCGTGCGGGTGGTCATACTCACCGGGGCGGGCGACAAGGCGTTTGTGGCCGGTGCGGACATCAACGAACTGGCCGTGGAGACGGCCGTGGAGGGCAGGGAGACTTCCCGATACGGCCAAACCGTGCTCGAACTGATTGAGAATTTGGGGAAGCCGGTCATTGCCGCCATCAATGGCTACGCGTTGGGCGGCGGGTGCGAGTTGGCCATGGCATGCACCTTGCGCATCGCAGCGGACCATGCCCGCCTGGGGCAGCCCGAAGTGAAGCTTGGACTGATCCCCGGCTACGGGGGAACCCAGCGCCTGCCGCGGTTGGTGGGTAAGTGCCGGGCACTTGAAATGATTCTGACCGGGGAGCCCGTCGCGGCCCAAGAGGCCTATCGCGCCGGGTTAGTGAACCAGGTTGTCTCAGGCCCGGAGCTGTTGCGGACAGCGGAGAAACTGGCGCAAAAGATCATCGCCAATGCCCCTTTGGCCGTGAAGTTCGCGATGGAAGCAGTGAATCACGGAATGGAAATGTCCGAAGCGGAGGGCCAGCTCCTCGAAGCAAGTCTATTTGGGCTCTGCTGCACGACTGCGGACATGAAAGAGGGAACGCGTGCCTTTCTCGAAAAACGGCCCGCGAAATTCATCGGTAAATAGTCCGTTGTCTGTAGTCAGTGGTTCGTTGACGGTGTGAAGGCCAACGGGTCGGTGTAGGAAAACGCTTTTACACCTCACCCTTTGCACCTTACACTGTTGACCGCCACGGACGATGGGCAACTGATCACGGACAAATGCCTTCACGAAGAAAATCGCGCGAGTACGCAATGCAAATGCTCTACCAATGGGAACTGGGGGGAAACACACCCGAGCAGGTAGGAGCAACTTTCTTTGACGAACGCGGAGCCGACAGCGAGGTTCGAAGCTTTGCGCTCTCACTCTTCCAAACGGCGGTCAAAGACATCGATCGCCTCGACCAGTTGGTCCGCGAGCACTCGCAACATTGGCGCCTCGAACGCCTCGCCGCGGTCGATCGTTGCGTCGTGCGCATTGCGCTGTGCGAATTGCTTCATCACCCCGAGACTCCTCCCAGCGCTGTGATTAACGAAGCGCTCGAAATCGCCCGCCGCTTCTCCAGTGAAGACTCCGTCGCCTTCGTCAATGGCGTGCTGGACGCCATCCGGAAGTCACTTCCCTCCGGGGGTTAGGAAATCCTCTTCCGTCTTTCTGCTTTTATTGGGGATGACAGCGGCCCACTGTAGCGGCGCTCTGTGAGCGCCGAAGGGGCGGCGGTCGCAGTCCAAGCTTGTCCAAATTAGCGTGCCCCCGACGCGCCGGATTTCCGGTGTCGCCGCTGGTTATGCGGCCGACATGACGCTCTGGTAGAATAGCTCAACCACCCAACCTGGTTTCCAAGCGTGCTCATTTGATTTACCCCGCCCGCGCCCCCGACCTTTTAAGGACTACTACCACCCGCGCGCCCAGCAGGGAGTCGATCCTGCCATCCTGCGCGTGACCGTGGCCCGCAAGCTGGTCGCGCTGACTTTGAGCCTTGGGAAGAAAGGAGGGCACTACCGAGCGCCAGGTCCTCAGCCAGCTTAGCGCGGGGACCCCCCACCGTTGGCCCGCCAACAAGTTTGTCCACGGCGAG
>Ga0335069_10000671_pt1 | contig 55897 bp, 45 predicted proteins | sample Lox_Sample_11_FD_206714 | JGI IMG/M metagenome (GOLD analysis project Ga0335069, IMG submission 206714) | Soil microbial communities from Loxahatchee National Wildlife Refuge, Florida, United States - Lox_Sample_1.1 | ecosystem: Environmental > Terrestrial > Soil > Wetlands | place: USA... | reverse complement strand
TGCTCCAGCTCCTCTCGGAAAAAGGTGTCCTGAAAAGGCTCGCCTTCAAGGGCGGGACCTGCCTGCGGAAGATGTTCATCGGCAGCCAGGGCAGGTTTTCCACGGACCTGGATTTCACCGCGCTTGAAGAGCACGATCACGAAGACGTCATCCTCGACATGATGGGCGCTTTCGAGGCGGAATTTCACGGCCTTAAATTCGGGATTCCCGACGACAGCTATTACGAAACGGTGGACGGAATGTCATGGGGCGTGAATCCCACCTACGCGCATGAATGGAACCCTTCGGGCGACAGCGAAATCAAGTTGCAGATCAGCCGCCGCGAGACGCCGACGCTGGCGCCGGAACGGCTGGCGCAGCGCGAGCAGAGCTACTTCGAGCTGCTGCCGTTCGCGCCGGCTGAAATCACATGCCTTGCGCTGCCCGAGATATTGGCCGAAAAAATACGGGCCTGCTATCAGCGCAACAAGGCGCGCGACATCTATGATCTGGGAATGTACGCCACGCGGCCGCTCGACCAGGATCGCATTCGCAGGCTCGTGGTGCTGAAACTCTGGCAGGCGCAGGACAGTTTCGATCCGGCGCGGTTGATGCAGAAGTTCGAGGACGGCAAGGATTTCGACTGGGACGATCTTCGCGACCTCGTTCGCCGTGAAGCGAATATCGATCGCGAGAGAATCTGCGCTGACTGCGTCAGGGGATTCCGTTTCCTGTTGGAGCTTACCCCCGAGGAGCAGACGCTTGCCGCCGACCGTTATGAGCGGGAGCGCGCACTGGCCGAGAGACTGCGGGGCGCGATCGCGCGCGTCTGAGCTGTTAGCACCACTTTAATTTCCGCCAGAAGGGCCGTTTGCGGCCGTCCTGCTGCGGGACAGCGTCGCGGCCACCATAATACTTGTCCTTCGCCATCCGGTCGGCTGCTCTGCCGGCGTCGATTTCATCCTGGCTCCACATCGCGGCCCATCGGACCTTGCCGCCGCGTATCCAGTAGTGAGATTTGCAAGGAAAGCTCCAGTTTCCTATGGACGGGTCCAGGGAGATGGACTGTCCGTCAAAAATAAGCATCCAGTCAGTGGGACTGAGGGACGTCACAACCTCCTGACCGCACCCGCAGCAGCACTTGTGGGCCACGGTGGCGAAGGGAATGGAGATGTAAAGAATGCCCTCCTTGAGCTGGTCGGGGATGTATTCGACAAACTCGTGGGTGAGGGCGGTCTGGCGCTTCATGCCTGATCCTCGTTGAAGAGTTTGTTGCCGTCAATCGTGTACGTGCAGTGATGCTCTTTTTCGAAATCGCGGTAGAAGCCGAAGAGCTTCTTCCACTTGATGACCGCGAGCGCCGCGTTCAGCGCATTGAGGTCGGCAATTTGAATGTTCTGATCATATTCGTTGTTGCCGTCGCCGGCCGTGAAGGAAATGCGACCTTTCGCCCTGATGTGGTCGCGCTGAGTCGGCGTGCTGGTCGTGGTTTTAGCGATGCCGCCCAGGGAGTCCCCGGATAGGTAGACGCCCATGCCGACGTCGACGAAAGGGATGCCAAACTTTTCGAGGCTCTCGACCACGAGTTCCTTGGCCCTGCCGGCGTCGAAGCAGAGAAAGACGAACTTCATATCGCGGAGCTGGTCGACATTCGAGGCGTCAATGTAGACCGGGTGGCTGAAGATTCCGCGGCGCATCTTCGAGTACATGCGCAGAAAATATTCGGTCTTCGGCAACTTCTGTTCAAGTTCCTCTCCTGAGTCCGCGCCCGGCGAACGGAAAGCGTTGTGCTGGAAGAATGTGTCTCCGTCGAAGAGATGGATCTCCTTGGCGTGAGTCTTTGCCGTGAGGTCGAGGACGTAGGCGCCGGTCCCGCCAAGGCCGATGATCGCGATCTTGTCGAGTTCAAGCTTGGCAGAGACGACATTGATTTCAGCGCGGCTCGACGCCGTTCGTGATGTGGTGTCGCGTCAAGTAGGGATCGTTCCCGTCGTACAGCGACGTGCTCCCTCCGCAGTTGTTGACTGAACATCGTTGCGTGCTTAACATCCTCGCGAGGTTTCACTGGGAATCGTCAAGAAATCAGGCCAAAGAATCGCCACTGGTTATTTGGTGTACCCATGAGGATACGATTTGCCATCACTCTGCTCGCAGGAACAGCGCTTGTTGTTCCCATCGGGTTAAGTTCGCAGACAACCGCGTCCGGTGGACTCGCGGGAATCGTTTCTGACCCGAGCGGCGCGGCCGTGCCTGGTGCGACGGTGAAGTTAGTCAATATTGCCACGCAGACAGTACAGATACAAACAACAGACAAAGAAGGAAGTTACCAATTTTTCTTCCTAGCCCCGGGCGACTATTCGCTCGCCGTTTCGCACCCACAGTTACGAATCGCGAACAAAACGGTCCGGGTGGCCGTTGGGCCGGCAGTTACGCTGAACGTCGTATTGCAGCTTCCGAGCGGAAGTACGACCGTTACGGTAACGGATGACCAGTCATTGCTGCGGGCCGAAAATGGAGATGTTTCTGCGGCGATGAACCAGCAACAAATATCCGAGCTTCCCAATCCTGGAAACGACCTGACTTATGGAGTGCAGACTGCTCCGGGGGTTGTAATGAACACCGATGTTCAGGGCGGAGCGAATTTTTCCATTCTCGGCATGCCGGGATTTTCCTACCTTCATACGATCGACGGGATGAACGATAACGACAATGCGGTAAATCTAAGCCAGGTGGGAGCACTTATCCTGCTTCTTGGTCAGAACGAGGTGCAGGAGGCTGGGATTGTGACCACTGGCTATTCCGGCCAGTTTGGAGGAGCCGCCGGCGGTAACATCAACTATGTCACGAAGTCTGGCAGCAACTCTTTTCACGGGAACCTTCAATACTACTGGAACGGACGCATTCTCAATGCGAACGACTGGTTCGCTAACGCGTTTCAATCACCTCGCCCTTTTTCAATCGCCAACCAATGGGCGGGATCTCTTGGCGGACCGATCAAAAAGAATGTTCTTTTCTTCTTTTTCGACAGTGAAGGACTGCGAATCACCATTCCGCAGAAGTTTCTCGTGACGATTCCGAGCGCGAAATTTGAAACGGCGACATTGACCAACTTAAGCACCGATCCCAGGTTCAGTGAGGCAACTCTTAATTTTTACCGGGCCACGTTCCGACTGTACGATTCTGCGGCCGGAACAAAACCAACCTGGCCTGGAGCTACTCCGTACGATCCGTTGGGATGCAGTGGCTTTGTGGATGAAACGACCGGGCTTGGCCAGACTGTTCCGTGTTCGCGATATTTCTTTGAGAGTCGTAGTCGCCCTAGCCAAGATGCTCTAGTTTCCGGTCGCCTTGATTGGAACATTGGGAAAAATGACCGTGTGTTTTTTAGATTGCAATATGATGGCGGTCAGGGCGCGATCGCGACCGATCCGATCAGCCCACTGTTCGATGCCGACTTCACTCAGCCTTGGTTTCAGGGGCAGATTCAAGAAACTCACGGTTTGGGCTCCTCAGCGACAAATCAGCTCTTGCTGGCGGGTTCCTATTTCGCTGGGATCTACCAATTGAGGAATCCAACTCAGGCATTGGCAGCTTTTCCTACGACTCTGAATTTTGTGCAGGGGCCCTACACAGCCCTCGGGGGTGGTGCAAATATTACCGCCTTCGGTTATGGCCGTTACAATGCTCAGTATCAAGTGTCAGACGACGTTGCAAAAATAACAGGCAACCACAATCTCGGGTTCGGAGGACTGTTTGAGCGAATCAATTGGAGCGAACTTCCGAACAGATCAGCGGCAATTGGTCATTTGGATGTTCAGACTCTTCGCGCTTTTTTCGAAGGGGGAATCGATCCAGCGACGCCCGACACAGACTTTAGTCGCCTGGCGATTGCCTTTACGTCACAAGGCAAGCTGCCGATCACTTTCTCGGAATTGTCTGTCTATGCAAATGATGAGTGGCACATCCGGCCGGCGTTAACTTTGACTTTTGCGTTGCGAGCTGAACACTATTCCAATCCTGTATGTCAGGACCGATGCTTCGCCCGCTTAGCCCAACCCTTTGAATCGCTAAATCACGATCCCGCCGTCCCGTACACTCAGGCCATTCTGGTGAATCAACGCCGGGCATTTGCGGCGACCGACAGCGTCCTTTGGTCCCCCCGATTTAGCCTGGCGTGGCAACCATTTGGAGGTTCTCACACGTCGGTGGTGCGCGCGGGTTTCGGCATTTTCTACGATCCTCTGCCCGGCAGGTTCGTCGACTCGTATTCGGGCAACCCACCGCTTCTCAATTCCTACTCCGTGGCTGGAGGAAGTATTGCGCCAGACGAGTCTTCTAGTCTCTTTGAGACAGCGATGGACTCAAACGCAGCTTTTCTGAAGGGGTTTTACGCTGGGGAAAACCTGGCACAAATTAAGAGGGCCGTGCCAGATTTTACTCCTCCGGCGATCAGCGACCCGGGAAAACGCACTCGCTCGCCACAATACCAGCGTTGGAGCCTGGAGTGGCAGCGAGCCATTACATCCGACACATCCGTTACTTTTGGATACTATGGACATCACGGCATCCACGGTTCGCTGCTGAATCCAAATATGAATGCCTTCGGATTTGGCTCATTGTCGGCTGGACGGTGTAGCAGACCCATCTCCGACTGTGCGCCTGATCCAAGGTTTAGTCAGATGACAGAGCTTCTTTCGAGCGCAATATCCAACTATAACGGAGCGATAATTTCGTTTCAGCACCGGATCAACGGTTGGGGACGCGGAATCTTCCAGGCAAACTACACCTATGGGCATGCCCTAGATGAAGTCTCCAGCAGCGGCAATTTTATCTTTACGAGTGCCTCTTTGACTTCTGTGCAGGATCCCGGCAATCCGCGAGGAAGTTACGGTTCCGCCGACCATGACGTGCGCCACTCTTTGAACGCAAATTATGTTTGGGAATTACCTCTCAGTTCCATTTTCCGTGGCCATGGCCACAGCGCCCTTGTAAACGGTTGGCAGATTTCAGGAACGATTTTTGCTCGCACTGGATTTCCTTACACTGTTTTCGATTACCAGCAATCCGGCGCCCTGACCTCGAATAATTATTTCGGCCTGCTTTACGCCGTGCCCGCAGGTCCGCTCGGTCCAGATCCTGCATGTGGAGAAGGGGCCGCACTTCCTCTCGCACTACATCCGTGTCAGCCAGCTCAAGTCCAGTCAGACCGCATCACCCCCAACCCACAAGCCCGCTTTATTCAAGCTGGCTGCGCAACGGATTTTAACAAGGGGAATTTGCCTAACGCTGCAGGTCTCTGTAACGGTCGTGAAGTGTCACTTGGACAGGGACGAAACCGGTTTCGCGGACCACACTATTTCAATTCGGATTTCTCAATTATGAAAAATACGAAGCTGCCTCGGCACGAATCCATTGCCCTGGGAATCGGGCTGCAATTCTTCAATGTTTTTAATCACCCTAATTTTGGATTTCCAGATGCTGGTCTTTCAAGCTCGACGTTCGGCCAAATTTCTAGCCTCCAACAGCCTCCAACCAGTATATTGGGGAGCGGATTTGGTGGCGACGCCGCCCCTCGGATGATTCAGATCAAAGCGCAGTTGCAGTTCTAGGGCTCGTTGTTCGTTAGAAGTGTTCCATTAACCACATGTTTCCATTTGTAGTCCAGCGCGCGATGGCCAAATGCTTGCCATCAGGAGATGGTTGCACCAGAGTCTCTCCAGAGTCACCTTCGAGGGTCCACAAGAGCTTGGCATTTCCTTCCATGTCCGTGTGGATGATCGCTCTTCCTTCGGTGATTCCAGCAACCACGAACAACCCCTTGGAGTCGGCGGACCAGGTAAATGCCAGTAAATCATGCCAATTCTTCATCTGAATCTTTCTGATCGGTTCACCGCGCAGGGAGATTATGTAGAGTGGTCCCATAGAGCTGGGAGTTGCCGCAATTAGTTTCCCATCCGGAGAAAGGTCGAACCACCAGTCGTTCAATTTGGGATCAATATCAAAACGCGCCAACTCTGCCCCGCGCCCTTTGGAAACCTCGACAGACGAAACAATAACCTGCTTAAGATCGTCCGAGGGTTCAGCAATTGCACAAAGTCCGCCCGCAGATTTTGTGCAGGCCATCTCTGCATATGCTTTGCTCTCGAACAACTGTTGCGGTGTTCCGCCATCGATCGGCACCCGCATAATAGGTGTGGGCACCGTCCAGATTTGAGCCACATCAGTTCCTTGCACCGATCCGCGATAGAGTAGCCAGTTTCCGTCCGGACTGATATGCGGCATACCGCTATATCCCATGGAAACCAGTGGTTCAGCAATCTCTGAATCTATTGCCTGTTTGTATACTCCGTAGCTGCCACTGCGATTGGAAATAAAAATTACAGCTTTGCTATCCGAAGTCCAATCATTGATTGCTTCGGAACTCTCGTTTTTCGGAAATCGGCGCATATTCAGAATTCTAGTTCCGTTTGCGGAGAGATCTGCGATATAGGCCGATGCTCGAGAAGACCATCGCAAGAATGAGACGCGCTGGCCGTCCCTGCTCGCACTCAATACCGTCATGCAGCCTTCTGTCCACATAGTCAGTCTCTTGGAAGGCTCTACGATTTCTCCGGATTGTGGATCGACTCGCATCGTCCAGAAATTGCACGTTTGCCCCAAATGGGACACCGGTTCTTCGACGGAGTAGAGAAATCGGCCGTCTTCCAACCAGATATAATCACGGATTCGCTTTGTTTCTGGTGGAGCTAGTAGCGGGACCGCAGTACCTCCTTTCAAATCCCGGCTAAGAAATGTATCTCCCGACTGGTCCGTTCTTATATAGATAATTCGACTGTTATTCTTTGACCAGCTGACGCAGCAGATTGCGCTATTTTCGTCGGTTTCGTACAGTTTATGCGCGCCCGTCCCGTCTTTGTTCGATAACCAAATCTCCCTCGGACCGAATTTGCCAGACTTTTCTCCATAAGCGATCTGAGAGCTGTCGTGAGAGACGGAGTAAACCAATGCGGGGTCTTTGAATAGAGTCGGCGCGCCGCCAGCGACTGACGCAACCCAAGCGCTGGATTCGTGGAGACGGACCGCAGGGGGCGCGGTCGGCGAGGGTTGGGCATTCGCAAAGAATCTTTGGCCATCCGGAAACCATGCGCCTAAGTCCCATACGAAGTCTTCAAAGCCAGCAACTCCTGGTTGACGAATTTCCTTGATCTCGCCACTCTGAATCGTCTTGAGGTACAGCCGCTTTCCGTCTGTGTATGCCAAGAAGTTGCCGTTAGGCGAAATAGTCCCAGCCAGCACCCTATTTTCGGGCGAATTGGCCGTTAGCTGGCGCAATATGGGTTGGGTTGGCGTTTTCCGCGTCCGCATTGCGAGCCACACGATTAGCATCGCTAAAACCATGATTAGACTTCCTGCCAATGCCGAAATCCTGCGGGGGATTCGCGAGCGCAGATTCTCTTGGACCTGTCGCAAATCCGTGGCTATCTCGGACACTGTCTGATAGCGTGATTCCCGGTCCTTTTCGAGTGCCTTTCCGATAATGTGACAAAGCCGAGAAGGCAGTTTTGGGTTCAGCGTATTGACTGGCGTGGGTGATTGCTCAAGGATTGCCTCTTGCAACTGAAATCGAGTCTCGCCGCGAAAGGCCCGTTGCCCGCTGGCCATTTCGTAAAGCACCAAGCCAAAGGAGAAAAGATCAGTGCGTGCATCTAGCCTCTCACCACGCACTTGCTCGGGTGACATATACCCCGCGGTTCCCAATGCCAGGCCCGTGAATGAAAGAGACGGGTCAACGTTTGCTTGCCCCTGAACTGGCCCCTCATGAGAGTCGATTGCCGCTCTGGAACCAGCGGGAGCCCGTGATTTGGCCAATCCGAAATCGAGTATTTTCGCCTCTCCTCTCGTCGTTACAAAAATATTGGCTGGCTTGATATCTCGGTGAATGATCCCGCTGGCATGAGCAACTTCCAGCGCGCTCGAGAGTTGCAGAGCGAGTGGTAACAGCGACGCTATGGGCAGTGGCTTGCCCCCAATTCGCCGTTCGAGCGTTTCGCCTTCCAGGAATTCCATGGCAATGAATGGGCGACCCGGGGTTTCGTCAATGTCATAAATTGTGCAAATGTTGGGGTGATTGAGCGCTGAGGCTGCGTGCGCTTCCGCTCGAAATCGTTGAACTGCCACGGAATCGTCAGCGAGTTCAGGCGGCAGGAGCTTCAGCGCAACAATACGAAGCAATTTAGTGTCTTCCGCCTTGAAAACAACTCCCATGCCGCCAAGGCCGACCTTACTAATGATCCGAAACCGGCCAATTTGCGCTCCTTCTTTTAATGAGCCAAGGGGATCATCGCCGTCAAAAGCTGACGCCCATATTTCGGCGGCATGCTCCAAGGCGCCTTTTTCAAACAATTCCGTGTCGCGTCCGGCAAAAGAAAGTAGGGACTCGACTTCTTTTCGGAGTTCTTGATCACCCGCACACGCGGAGTTGAGCAGTTGTTCGCGTTCGTTGCCCTGAGCGCTTATTGCGGCGTGGTACAGCTCCTCAACGCGCCGCCACCGCTCAGGATTCATCGCCAGCTCCTTCGCTGATTGTTCGCAGCAGCCACGCCTTGGCGAACTTCCAGTCTCGCATCACCGTGTCGCTTGAGACTCCCAGCACTTCGGCAGTTTCTCTAACGTCGAGCCCGCCAAAGAACCGCAATTCGACGACCTTGCTTTTTCTTTCGTCCAGCTTCGCAAGCTTGACGATCGCCTCATCGAGGGCCGCAAAATCCATGTTTGGCGGCGGAGTAGGTAGTTCGACGTCACTTAGGCCCACGCGAGTTAGGCCCCCACCCCTTTTCTGATAGCCTCGCTTTCGCGCTTCATCAGTCAGTACGCGTCGCATCAGTTGAGCGCAAATCGCCACAAAATGCGCGCGATTTTGCCAGTTGACCTTCTGAACGCCCATAAGCCGGAGATACACCTCGTTTACGAGGGCGGTCGTTTGTAAGACATGCCCCTTCTGCTCCCCGGCCATGTAGTAGCGAGCCGCTCTGCGCAATTCGCGATGAACTAAGGGCACAAGTCTCTGCAAAGCCGAGTTGTCTCCTGCCCGCCAGGCGTGAAGGAGGCCGGTCAAGTCGTGAGTCGAAGGGGACGGCATGTGTGTGGCTTTGCGCTGGCTGCAGACGTTCGGTTAGGTTGGTAAGCTTACCATAGCTGGCATAGGCCATCTATAAGGCAGCCTTGAGTTTAACCGAGCATGCCAGGTCGCGTGTCAGTTTCACTCCTTTACGCATAGAACCGCAATTCATATAGCAGGTGAGCGAGGACACCAGCCATGCGCTTCGTCCTATGGTCCGTAATCGCGGTCGTAACGACCCTACATTGCCTTGCTCAACAACCCAATGGTCCCTCCGAGGCGAAGAATTCTATTTTGTCCGAGCAGGAACTTCATCGGCTCATGTCCGGCTCCTCAGATGATGAGTTTGAAGTCGGGCACGCTTATCTCACGGGCTTGACGGGAACGCCGAACTACAAAAAACTTTCATTTGGTACAAGAAGTCCGCTGATCGTGGGAACTTGGCGGCTATGACCGAAATTGGGCGTATGTACTTTGAAGGTTGGGGAGTGCCTCGAGGCTTTCACAAGGCGCTCGAATGTCTTTTTCTCGCTGCATCGTATGGTATCCGCAAACGCAATTCAATCTTGGATTGCTTTACCTTAAGGAATTGGGCGCAAGCGCTGACATTGGTCGAGCTCTGAAATAGTTGCAACTCGCTTCGGCCAACGGATCGGCCATGGCTGACAGCGCCCTCGGATTTATCTATGTCACCGGTTCCGGTTCGCCCAAGGATGCTCAACGTGGCTGCCAGTTCTTTGAGAAGACCGCCAACGCCGGACTGGCGGGCGCTCAATTCAACCTCGGTTATTGCTATGAGACTGGAGTAGGAGTCGCACTGGATTATGTTCGAGCCGCACAACCATATGAGGAAGCCGCTTTACAAAATTACCCGGCAGCCCTGACGAATCTCGGCCACCTTTACCAAGACGGAACCGGAGTAAGAAAAAACCTATCCCGCGCGTTGGAGCTTTTCAAGAAGGCGGCCGATCAAGGGCGCCCGCAGGCTTTCAACAGCCTCGCCTACACCTTTTACACCGGTAAAGGCGTCGCGGAAGATCCCGTTGCGGCGTACATGTGGCTTGATCTGGCAAAACGCAAAGGAACACCTAAGAAGAAAGTAATGGAGATCGTGGTCTCCAAACTGACTCCTGACCAAATCGCTGCGGCACAGCGTCTTGCTGATGATTGGGTGTCAACTCACGCCGACATTTTCCGGACTTCTCCTCCACCCGAGCTAAGTCCTACCAACTGAACACCGGGTCGCTTTAACCTCTCTTTTCCGCCCCGCGATGTGCCCCACAGGTTGCAAGTTTCCGCGCCGAATTCACGCCTTACTGGTTGAAGAGATTCTCGATAGCAAATCCAGACCCTATGTGTCAGGTCCGAGGAAGCACTATGAAGAAACTCACCTACATCCTGGCTGTGATCTTCTGCTTGATTGAGATGAATGGATGCGGCGGTGGTGTCGAAACCCCGCCACCGCCTCCCACCGCAGTAAGGCTGACTGTGTCTTCGACTACTGGCGGTGCGACAGCGGGAACACCCTTCAATATCTCCGTTACAGCGGTCACGGGGACTGGTACGGTTGCATCCAGCTATGCGGGAACCATCCATCTGATGTGCACGGATGCTCAAGCAGTATTGCCGAAAGATTCCGCGTTGGCCGGCGGTATGGCAAGTTTTCAAGTCACTTTCAAAACCGCAGGCAGCCAGACCGTAACGGCAAGTGACCTGGCAGGCAGACTAACAGACGGAACTTTGAGTGCGGTAAATGTATCGCCGGCCGTAGCCACGCAGTTTATGGTTACAGCGCCATCGACATCTACTGTGGGAATTCCGTTCACGGTTAATGTGTCCGCGCTGGACACTTTCCAGAACATCGCAACCAACTATGCGGGGGCGGTTCATTTCAGCAGCAGTGATGCGCAGGCAGTGTTGCCGACAGACTCCGCGCTTTCGGCCGGAGTCGCATCGCTCACGGTCACGCTGAAAACGAAAGGAAGCCAAACCATTAGCGTGACGGATACGCAAAGCGCCGTCACAGCAAAGTCTGGCGCCATCAGTGTGACCGACAATTCCGCAACTCATTTCGGCGTTGGGCTAATCTCCGGAGCGGAGGCGAATACCCGCGCACCGCTTCAGCTGGCGGTCACGCCGCTGGATGCCGCGAACAACGTGGCGGCGGCATATTCGGGCACAGTTCATTTTTCGAGTAGTGACGCGAAGGCGATGCTTCCCGCGAACACTGCCGTGACTGGCGGTGGCGTAACGGGATTGGCAACGACATTTGAAACCGCCGGCACGCAAAGCATTACCGCGACGGATACCAGCAACGACGCTGTTACGGGATCCACCGGGCCGGTCGTGGTCACTCAACCGGCGGCATTGGCTATAACTTCCGGGCCTCTGCCGGACGGCACCGTCGGCGTAGACTATGGTCCCGAAAAAATGGTTCACCAAAAATGCGTATTCTCAGGGGGTTCGACACGCGTCGGATGGAATTGTACCGAACCATGTTTCGGAAGTTGTTTATCGCTGCCGTTATGTTATAGCTCGAGTCCCTGCCACCTGGTGGCGCACGTTTTCCAGGGATACACGTTCAAAGGTGACGGAGGAATACCGGCGTACACCTGGCGGGGAGAGCTTGCTCCCGGCTTGACGGTGGATCCTTCTGGCAAAATTCTGGGAACGCCCACGGCGACGGGAACTTGGACGGGAAACATAACATTGACGGACTCTGGGCAGCCGACGGCCCAGACGACGGGTAATTTTCCGGTGAAGGTCAAATCGAACCCGCCCGTGATTGGTGCCGTACCGGTTCCGCAAGGCGCTACATTGAATCAGCCCTATAGCTTCGTTTTCCAGGCCACACAGGGATTGCAACCTTACACATGGAGCGAGACGGGAACATTGCCACCCGGGCTTTCGCTTGGCGCTTCGAGTGGAACGCTTTCCGGAAAGCCAACGAGAGTGGGAGCCTTTCCCCTGACTGTGAATGTTAAGGACTCAGCCGGACAAACAGCGCCGCCACAAGATTTTATAATTCAGGTGTTTGCACATGGTTTTGCTGTTGTAGGAAATATGACCGATGCTCGGGTGGGCCACACGGCCACGCTATTGAGCGGCGGGAAAGTGCTGTTAGCGGGCGGTAGTGGCACGGCAGCGACTCTCTCCAGCGCGGAGGTGTTTGACCCGACGGCAGGAACATTCTCTGCCACTGGAAAAATGCAATCAGCTCGAACAGGCCATACGGCGACAGTTTTGTGTGACGTTAACGCAGCGAGTTGCGCAAATCCGCGAGTCTTGGTTGCCGGTGGAGCGCCCGACAAGTCCGCAGAACTATACGATCCCATTACAGGAACTTTTGCCTTTACCAGCAGCTTAACTGCTGCCCGTTTCTTCCACACCGCCACGTTGTTGCCGAATGGCAAGGTTTTGATTGTGGGCGGAGATGATCCGAATACACAAAAACCGCTTGCCACGGCGGAACTGTTCGATCCGGTCGCAGGAATCTTCAGTGCAACAGGAAACCTGACAACGGCTAGAGCACAACACACGGCTACGCTCTTGAGCACGGGCAAAGTACTGATTACTGGCGGCGAAGACGAGAACGGCAATCCTCTTGCGTCGGCGGAACTCTATGATCCGGCGACGGAGCAATTTGCAACGGTGCAGAACATGACTGCGGGCCGCAGTTCCCACACCGCGACATTGCTCAGTGGGGGAAAGGTTCTTATTGCCGGGGGATTGGACGAGAATCACAGTCCGATGGCCGCGATCGAAGTATTCGATCCATCGACCGGGCTGTTCAGTGCTCTCGGAAATCTGGTAGTGGCAAGGAACTCCCATACGGCTGTGCTGCTCGGCGACGGAACAGTGTTGTTGGCTGGCGGTGAAGGTATCGCCGCCCCGGTTCTTGCCGACGCCGAGATCTTTGATCCCGCAACAGGAAAGTCTGCGGAAACCGGTGCCTTGCAGTTAGCCCGGTTTTTGCACACAGCCACTTTGCTGGCCAACGGCAGAGTGCTGGTAGCGGGTGGAAGCTCTGGAGAAAGTATCCTGGGGGCTGCGGAAATCTATCAGTAGGGAGGGGGAACTTATGCCTCGCGAGAGGATGTCTGGACCCGCCCGCACCGCAAGCACTGGTAACGTTGACTAACCCTTTTCCGACAACACTTCTGCCTTGGAGCGTAACCGTGGTCACTCTTTTTGAGGCTACCTCGGGAGCTGTTCGCCAGAAATAGCCGCATCTATCACTCACCCATGCTCACCAATATGAGCATCGGGTGAGCGCCGAAGTTAAGTAGCCCAATTTCAATTTATGGACTATGGAGGTCATCAATGAGAGCAAAGCCCAAACCGTTCTTTGCATGCATTGCTTGCTGTGTTTCGATCGCGCTTGCGGGCTGCGGCGGAGGAAGTGGTTCACCAAGCACGAACCCAGTCCCATCCATTACCTCGCTCTCCCCAGCATCTGCCACGAATTGCGGCAAAGCCCTCACCCTCTCTGTGAACGGCAGCAATTTCATCCCTGCATCTATCGTGAATTGGAACGGTGTTCGTAGAACGACCTCATATGTAAGCGCTACCGAGGTAACAGCACTGATAGCTCCACAGGATATAGCGGCGACGGGAACTTCAATCATCACCGTCGTCAATCCGGGTCCGGGCGGTGGCTCGTCTTCTGGCATGGGCTTCGAGATAAATTGCGCAGCCCAAGTGTCGATTGACATGCAGAGCTTGGCCCTAGGGACGATTAACAAAAATGTATTTGGAGCGAACTTTACCGGCGCGATGGATCTGACAAATCAGAACCCGACATACGGCACGATGATTACGATGCTTCAGAACGCAAAGTTTGGAATGGCTCGTTGGCCGTTCGCCCTGCTCTCGGACTACTACCATTGGCAAAGTAATTCTTTTTCTTCCTGTGCCGCACCTTACGGACTTGTGTCGAGGATGACATTCGATCAATTCATGCAGCAGGTTGCCCAACCTCTGGGCCTAGATGTGAATATCACGGTCAACTACGGTAGCAACTCCACGTGCACTGCTGGAGGCGACCCCAACGAAGCAGCTGCTTGGGTAGACTATGCCAATAACCAGAAAAAATACGGAATAAAATATTGGACAATTGGTAACGAGCAATATTACGGAAGTCCTACCTTAGGAGCTTCTCCTACAACTCCCGACTTCAATATTTCTCCCAGCGCAACTGACGCAGAGGGCTCCTCGACATACGCGAATCTAGTGGCAACGCAGTTTTATCCCTTGATGAAAGCCAAAGATCCCTCAATTCAGGTTGGGATAGACCTGGTTGTACCGGACAGCAGTGTAAGCGGTCGCACTATTCCATGGGACTCTACCGTTCTGGCAAATGCAAAATTCGATTTCGTTGAGGTCCACTGGTATGGTTCTAGTCCTCCCAATACTGCGATCAGCGATTCAGCATTGTTGAACTCAGATTCGTACTTCACTTCTGCCATCTCGCAACTTCAGTCCGAACTTTCGGCCGTGGGTAAGGCGAACACACCAATTTATGTCGGTGAATGGGGCGTGCCCGGTCCAGACGGCGGCAGCTCTCAAAACATTACGATCGTGGGGGCGCTATACACCGCGCTTGTACTCGGTGAGTTGACGAAAGCAAATGTCGGGATGGCAGGTATTTGGGAAGGCTTTGACAGCGGACCTTGCGCTACCTCACCGCAGGGGAATTACTCGTGGCAAAGCTGGTACACCTCGTCGCTCTTCGAGGCGATACCCGGCGGAACAAATCCTGCTTGCCCATCCGTTGTCCAACCGTCGTTCGGTACAGTCTTTCCGCGAGCAAATGCATTAGAAGTCGTCGAGCAAGCATTCAGGCCTGGTGACGCGGTTATTACACCTGCAACTAGTTCAACACCTAAGACAGTTAGGGCATTCGCGACGCGACGCGACGCAGGCTATGGCCTCCTTCTAATAAATCTTGATCAGGATCGCGATATCTCAATCAATTTGGGGCTCCTTAACGACACGCGGCATCTTGCGGCAACCAGCGTCGTATATGGCAAAGCTCAGTACGACGATTCGCGAAACAATGTCTGGACACCGCCCATATCCCAAGCGCTCGGCACTGTGACTGAATCTTTTTCGATAGTGCTCCCGCGCTGGAGCGTAACCGCGGTCACTCTTTCTGAGGCTACCTCGGGAACCGTTCTCCAGAAATAGCCACGTCTATCACCTCCCCATGCTCACCAATATGAGCATCGGGTAAGCGCCAAAGCTAAGTAGCCCAATTTCAATTTATGGACATGGAGGTCATCAATGAGAACGAAGCTTAAACCTTTATTTGCCTGCATTGCTTGCTGTGTTTCGATCGCGCTTGCGGGCTGTGCCGGAGGCTCGTCCAATCAACAGCTTACGCCGCCGTTATCGACCAGCAAACTAGGTCCTCACATTCTTGGTGCTACGGACAATGCGGGTAGCATGACCATGCTCGGCGCATGTCCTCGCATCGCGAAATGGGTCGCTCCATCACAAGGGATCTCCTTTGCAATTTCCAATTACAAGAACCACTGCCCGCAGGGGATTGTGGTTCTCAGAGTCTATGTTTCTCCGGCCATAGCCTCATACACCACTGCAAACGATCCCACCGCTTCAGCAAATGATTTTTGGAACAAGATGTTGGCACAGGGCCTAAGTTCGGCGGGCCAGCCGAATCAAATTGACTGGCTGGAGGGACCAAACGAACTAGAAAATCTGCCGAACTGGTACAGCGATCAAACGACTGCCATGTGGGTTTCCTCGTTCTGGTCGGCCCTTGCTGATCTCATGCACAACTCGGGGTACAACCCCTTAGTCGCGTCGTTGGTCGGAGGGCAGCCTTCCCAGGTTACGGTCTTTGCTCCGATCGCGGCCACGATGAAATCGAAGGGATACAAATGGGGCTGGAGCTACCACGCCTACACGTTTGGCGCGACCACTTCCGAAAGCATCGAGAGCGCCTACGCGCTTTATTACCGTCAAATTCGGGAGCAGAACAATCTCGCAGGAATTCCGATCGTCTTAAGCGAGGGAGGCTACATAACACCAAACTCCAAAGGCTGGCAAGGGCAGTTGACCAGCGATCAATACCTCTCGTGGCTCAAATGGTTCGATGCCCAAATGAAGCAAGGCCCCGAAGTCATCGGGCTCACGATCTTTCAAATAGGAAACACAACAGACTGGCAATCGTTCGACTTGACGCCCATTACTTCAGAGCTCGTCGACTACCTGACAACTGGATCCTGACTTGTAGCGAGGTTCGAACTCGCTTTCAGCCCTGGACATTTAATTTTCTGTACTGTTCCGCGGCCGCTTGCAAGACACCTTGCGCGAAACTTTCGTTTACGACTATTCGTCGAGCATATAAAGCGACATCATTCTTATCGCGATCCAGCAAGCTGCGTGTACCCGGCGTGTACCTCGCTCAAGCGACTTCGGCCGATCTCACCATTTTGGGGGATTGTGCACAGAACTCAGAGAAGTAGGTAATTTCCTGCGAATCAGAGTGTCTTAAATTGTTAAAAATACGTGAACAGCGAGGGGCCCAAGCAGGTGAGATTGAATTAGCAAACCACGGTTCGCCTTCTTTGGAGTGTGGGATAGTGGGGAACAGTTTGGGGAACAACTGTTGCCATAAATGCCTTTTTCCACCCGAACTCCAGCCTTCGGTCCGAGCCAAGTTGTTGATTCCGCGACGACCGTGATCGCCTGATCGTCGATTGGTTCAACCGAGGAGCGGAGTAGTTCGCCACAAATGACAGCAAGATCATCTGCGGGATTGTGGTCGTACTCCCTGAAGACTCTTGAGGATTGCCTCGGCGGGCGCGAGAATCGGAATCCGCTTCGAATTCCCATAGAGCATTCGCAGGGAGAAAGCGCCATCGATGACGCTCAGGATCGCCGTGGCCGCCGCCTTTTTGTCGATTGCGAACGGCTTTAGCAGATTGGTTAGATAGTCAAGGATCTTGTTTTGGTGTTCGATCGCGAGGCGATGGTATGGGTGGGCGGTATCCGGGTATTCGGATGCGACGCGAAGGAATGGGCAGCCGGTTATTTCGGGCCAACTCGCCATCTGTTCGAATTTGATTAGAGCCTCTCGCAGATCCTTTGGCGGCGTGGGTTTAGCGAGATAGTCCCAAAGAGCCCGATCGCGGTTTTCAAGGTACGCGAGCACGAGGGCATCCTTGCTTTCGAAATGCCGATAAAAGGTCGCCTTTGCTACTTCGGCGATGGACATGATCTTCTCGGTGCCGGTCGCGCGAATCCCGTCTGCGTAGAAAAGCCGGTCGGCTACTTCCAGAATTCTCTTCCGCGGGTCGGATTTCGTGCTATTGCCCATAAAACTCATCTTGACGCGAGACAGCCCTGTCTGTCTATAATCATCCTGAAGTAGACAGACATGTCTGTCTACTATTTCACGATTCTCAGAAAGGAAGCCCCCTGTTGTGAGCACGCAAACCAATCTCTTCGCTCCTCTCGGCGTAGAAGCTGCCCCGGAGAAGTCTCGTCCACTTCTAGAAAAGATCCAAAAGTCGTTTAAATTCATTCCCAACCTCTTTGGCGTGTTCGCGAACTCCCCCGTTATGCTTGAGGGATATCTGGGATTGGAAGGCGTATTTGAGAAGGGGAGCCTGAGTGCTGTGGAGCGCTCCATCGTTCTACTCGCCGCCAGCGTTGTAAATAGCTGCAAGTATTGCACGGCCGCTCACAGCACGGTGCTGAAGGCCTTCCTGCACGTCCCGGCCGAGATCGTTACCGCCGTCAGGTCCAATCTGACGCTGCCCGATCCGAAGCTCAACTCACTCGTGGTCCTCACAAGGGAGATTGTCTCCAAGCGTGGACATTTGGAAGCGCAGACGATCGAGAACTTCCTTGCCGCAGGATACCGTAAGGACCAGATACAAGAGGTTCTGATCGGCGTGGCCCTCAAGACGATGAGCAACTATCTGGATCATATTTCTCCCACTGAATTGGATGAGGCGTTTCAATCCGAGGGTTAAGACAATGTCTCGTGGCCAAACCAAAGCTCTATCGCTATTCCTGGGACTCCTGATGTTCACGTTCGGATTCCTCAAATTCTTCGAGCCGTTCCGTGGATGGTTTGAGATTCAGATTCAACAGAGTCATCTACCCCAGGAGGCGATTCTCGCAGGCAAATTGGCGGAAATGGTTACCGGGGGCCTCTTCTTACTGGCATGGCTTCGACGATCGTTGGCTGTTAAAAGGAGAGGCCAACTCCTCCTACTGGCGTGTTTGATGCTTGTTGTTCAGATGGGTACGGCAATCTATGTCCACCTGCAGCCTCAGGTGCCTGCTAGCGTTCTTCCTCTAGGTATTAAGCCGCCTGTGATTCCGGGGGTTGTTCTCCTCGTCGCGTTGCTCACTGCGTTTGGGGTTTCGAAGAATCTACGAGCAGAGAGGGCCTCAGTATGACAAGTCTTTACGACCCCATCGTTCTCGGCGGCATGACAGTCAGCAATCGTGTCTTCATGGCACCAATGACCCGAAATCGCGCGACGCCAAACGGGGTACCCAGCCAGTTGGCATCGACGTACTACAGCCAGCGTGCCTCCGCTGGCCTGATTGTCACGGAGGCGACGCAGATCTCGCCCATGGGCAAGGGTTATATCAACACACCAGGCATTCATTCGGAGGAGCAGATCGCCGGCTGGAAACCGGTCGTCGATGCTGTACACAGGGCGGGTGGGCGAATCTTTCTCCAACTCTGGCACGTGGGCAGAATCTCTCACAGCAGCCTGTTGCCGGGAAACGCATCCCCGGTGGCGCCTTCCGCGATTAGGGCACGCGCGCAGACCGTCGTTCAGACGGGGTTTGTCGATGTTTCTGAGCCCCGAGCGCTTAGCCTGACGGAGATCCGGAGCACCATCGAAGATTATGGTCACGCTGCTTTCAATGCCAAGTCCGCTGGCTTCGATGGCGTGGAGATTCACGCCGCCAACGGCTACCTGATTGACCAGTTTCTTCGGTCGAAATCGAACGTCCGCACCGACTCCTACGGAGGCAGTGCCGCGAACCGGGTGCGCTTTCTCGGTGAAGTCGTAGAGGCAGTCGTAAACGTCTGGGATCGGGGTCGCGTTGGGGTACGCATTTCTCCCCTCGGCACCTTCAACGACATGGGCGATGCAAATCCAGAGGAAACATTCGCGCGCGTTGTGGACGTGCTCAACGGGCACCGGCCCGGATACCTGCACGTCGTGGAAGACGCTGTCCCTGTCGATTGCAAGGCAGACTTTTTCCAACGCTTGCGCTCGGCATGGAAGGGGATCTATGTCGCCAACGGGGGATACGATGCTGAGCGTGGGGAGCGTGCGGTCTCGGACGGATCTTCCGATGCCGTCGCCTATGGCCGGCTCTTCCTCGCGAACCCGGATCTGCCCACGCGCCTAAGTCGTCGCGGGCCGTTGAACGCGCCCGACACGAAGAGCTTCTACGGCGGCGACGGACGGGGCTATATCGACTATCCGGAATGGACCCAGAGCGGAACCTGAATGAGGAGTACGCGACTGGCTGAACAAACAGTAGCGCGAGACTACGGAGATCTAAAATCACCGGAGCACTGAAATGGACTCGACCCAAATATTCTGGATGCAGCTTCTTACGAGCGTTGTCGTCTACGGCATCGTCGCAGTGTGGTACGTTTGGCCGTACCTAACCAAACCGTCTCAAGAAAAGCGAGAAGATTGCCGATGATGTCCGGAGAACTCCAGACACAAAAACCCAATCCAGCGAACTAGGTCGAAGTAATTGGAATATCTTCCGGCCTTAAATAAGAGGACGATGCGAGGGGTGATTGTTCATTACCTATGTCCTAAGACCAAAGCGCTCGCGGTATTCCTTGGGATTCATTTTCAGTTGATCTTCGAACGCTCTACCCAGCGCTTGCTCATCGCGAAAGCCCGTGACGCGCGCAATTTCCTTGAGGGATAGATTGCGAGATTCCAAGTGTTGCCGCGCCGCTTCCACGCGAAGCGAGCGCACCCACCCTCGGAACGAGAGTTGGTGCACTCTGGGTGCACTCTAGTCCGCAAATGAGGGTTTCTGACGCAAATGAGAGCAACCTAAATCGTTGAAAACAAATGAATGAGTGTGAGTACAAACAGGGCAGGATGAATTAGCAAACCGCCGCCTGAGCGTGAGTTTCTTGCCCACAAGGATGTGCAGACTGCGGTGTCAGGTGGGTGTCATACGAATTGTGACGAATGCCAATAAATAAAAGCGAAAACTGAGAAGAGAAGGTGAATCTGATTTGCCTCGTTTTGTTAGAACTTGTTGGTTCCCCTCGGTTTGTCTCGGCTCCGGCAAGTTGTGATTAATTTGGTTTCAAGGCTGTCTTCCGAAAGGTCCGGGCAGTTCGTTCAGCATTCGGTCTGTGACCGTATTTCGCCCCACTGAGCCTTCCGCCTGTAACGGAAGAACTGAGAATCTGGTTCGCGAAAATCAAGAAACCCAGAGGAGTTATTGAGAGATGTGTTCCCCGGGAGTCCGGCGAATCTCACACTTCCCAGTTCCGGACTTCTGGCCCGAAGTGTTCGAATGGCTGATTTCTGGCACGGTAGATCGGGTGGAAGCAACTTGTTTTACGGTTGTACTCCGCTGAGAAGTTCCAAAGCTGGCTGGAGGGAATGTGTTTGGTCGGAGGAGTTGCGGTTTCTGATCTGACGCTGTGACACGTGCTAGCGGTAAGATGAACCTTGCGGCTGCCACGCCAAGCGATCCGCCGATTAATGTTTCCCATGCTCGTGCCGCCAAAACGGATATGGAAGTTTCTCCGCTCACGGCCAGAGTCACCATAAGTGTAAATGCGTAGGCCGCGCACGCGACATCATAACGGTCGGGCAATGCAATGGCGTAAATGATCATTGCCACAGCGGCGAGCATCCATGCTAACGGTGGCAAGTGCAAGCAAATCGGCAAACAGAGGATTCCGAGTGGCACACCAATCAAAGTTCCAACAATGCGCCGACGAACGCGATCTGCAGTTCCAGAAGCGGAACCAGCAATCACGTAGGTGCTCGCAGTAATGGCCCAGGCGGACTGTTGCAAGTGAATGACACTGCTAAGTAGGACGATGACAAGAGCCGCAATAGCGGACTGTAGCGCCATGCGCAATTCTAACGGTACCCGACTATCAGGAACCGAGGCATACACGGTTGTGGGCATCGGCGGCTCAACCGGTCGACGGAACACCTGAGCAACGATAGAAGTTACCCCAGCTGTCAACCCAGCAAGCAACACCATTGGCACATCCTGCGGCGTGATGTTGACACCGTACGCAAGGAGTTGGCCAATATAAATTTGGGAGCCGACGCCCGCGCCGAGGATTCCAAATCGTTTGAGATATCCAACGAGAAACGCGCCGGTGATCAGAATCCATTCGGGACCGGCTAGACCAAGCCGGATCGGAAGCGAAGACAACCCGACAAACATCAGTGCGCCGAAGACCGCGGCGCCATTCAGAATTGCAAGGTCGCGCGCCGACAACCAGCGAGTCGTCTGACCTTCGGAAACGCTCGCCCAAAGTGCGAAGCCTGCGGCAAGGTAGCTAAGGGACTGGCCGCCCGAAAATTCGTAGGAACGATGGAGCACTCTGCCCAAGATCGCAGCAAGGCCGTAGGCCGTAACTAGACGCAGGCCCTTAATGCGTCGATGGCCGACGGGATCGATCTGTTCAAGCCACGATGACATGCTCGCTTTCCTTCTGACTAAGATTTTGCTCGTGATTGCATGGCCATGGCGACGAGGGCACCGATAAGAATTGCAGGGAAGAGTTGGCCCACCGTCGCCTCGGCCACGGTGAGCGATCGCGCAATCGGAGAGACTGGAGCAACTTCGCCACCCACGGTTGTGAGCGTGCAGAAGCTGTAGTAAGTCAGCTTGGAGATCAGTTGGTCAAGATCCCCCGGCGCTGTGACGAATCGAAAGGAACCAGGCCGGGATTGCTCAATGACCTGAAATGCCGAAGCCCAGGCCATCCCGATCAGCAGATAGGCACTCACTCCACCCTGGATGCGGCTCCAGGTAATGGGTCCTCCGCGGAACATCACCAGCAGCACGATGCGGACGTAAAAGAGCAGTACAAGGGTTGAAAAAACGCTGCCAAGCTGGTGCAGCAGCGGCGTCGGATACAGGCGAGCCGCCCCCAGTAGAACCGCTGTCACCGAGATCAGGGTGATCGCCAGTATGGTGTCGAAACGGGTCTGTTTAACGGCAATGGCAGCGAACAACATGAGCGCCATCATGAGCAAGTCAACCAGAATCCTGCCCGAGACGCCGGCCTCTCGCATTGGAGTGATGATGAAAACAAGAACGCACAGAGAGATCGTAATCAGGGTAAGACCAAGGTCACCAGACCAGAATGCTCCTCTCTTGATGCGGAAAAGTGCTGTGCGTGGCAACATTGCGATGCTGGACATAAAACGTACCTCCAACGACTGACGCGGGATGTTTCAAACTCCCCTTCTAAGGTGAAATGCAACCCGCAGGCCAAAGCTAACTGCCTTGTTTTGTGCGCGTTTCTCAAGTCGGTTACGAGCATTTCCAGGCTTTCTTCCCGAACTCTCGTGAATTCGCGAGCCTCCCGGGATTTGCCTTCCGCTAAGACACTCATTTGCGGCGGCTTGGGATGGCACCCGATTTGCATTCTTCATTGGCAACTCCCCCTAACCCCAAGAAAGACTTCGCCGGCATGAGCGCCACCGGCGGAGCACCCCCCGAATGTGGCCTATGGTCAATAGCGACACGTCACATCGGGTGAAGAAACGAGTTTGGGATTGCGAGCCTTAAGCGCTACTTGCGACGCTTCGGCGCGAGCGCCAGCTCTTCCGCGGCGTCGATCTTGTGGCTGGTCATTTCCTCGAGCAGACCTTCATTCGACAAATCCAGAGGATGGGAGTGTTTCCAGTCGTGATGAACAACCTCCTGGAGATGCTGGACGAGTTCGTCTTTGTGGACTTCGATCGCCAACTCACGCCGGCTGTCGAAACTTCCCGGCGCCAGATTGATGGAGCCGACGATGGCCCGAGCCTGGTCGGCGAGGAGCATCTTCCCGTGGAGTTTGAGGTGTTTCAGCTTGTGGACTTTGATCTTCACGTCGTCCATGATGCGAAGACCGCTGACGCCCTCGATAAGTTTGTCCTTTTTCAGCTTATGGGGCGGGCGTGCCATCACGTGAACCTTGACGCCACGCATTTTGGCACGGACGAGTCGCTCGATGATGACGGAATCCTGGAAGCGCTCGTTTTGGACGAACAAGGTGTGCTTGGCGTCGTCAATGAACTGGGCGATACGGTCGCGGCCGTTTTTGTTGCACCAAATGAGCAAAGTGCCGCTGTGTTCCGGGAAGGACTTGCGGGCCCAATCCGCGTCGAAACATTCGATAACTTCGTTCACTTCCTTGCCGTGCGTGGTGACGACGGCGTAGTCGCGCGTACCGGTGAGATTCTTCGTGGCCCAGTTAAGCGATTGGACGAAGGCGAGGCGATCGTCCACGACCATGGATTTTTCGTGAGTGACGTCAAAAGCAGGGTTGGTGTCAAGCACGTCGACACCCGCGGCCTTTAATTTCTTTCGCGTAATTTCGTTTTCGGGCTCGCCGTCGCGGCGGGCGGGATTCAGCATGACTCGTGTGTGCACGCCGCGTTTCTTAGCGTCGACGACTGCCTTGAGCAGCGCCGGATGCGAGAAGACAAACATTTTCACGCGCAGGGATTTCTTTGCGCCACGAATGGCGTCCAGGATGGGCTTGGCGGTCTGATCCGGAAGCACAATCAGTGAGTGCGACATTTTCCCTCCGAGCCAACGGCGCTCCCTTCCGAATGGGCCGGCGCCTCCCGCGCAAATTGCGTCTTGTAGAGGCCGGCGTAAAGGCCGCCGAGCGTCATCAACTGATCGTGGTTCCCTTGTTCCGCCAGCGCTCCATCTTTCATAACCAGGATTCTATCTGCATCGCGGATGGTGCTCAAACGGTGCGCAATGACGATAACGGTGCGGCCTTTCATTAATTTCTCAAGGGCGTCCATCACCAGCTTTTCAGATTCGCTGTCCAGCGCCGCGGTAGGTTCATCGAGAATCAGGATGGGGCTGTCGCGAATGATGGCGCGGGCGATGCCGATGCGCTGGCGTTGGCCCCCGGAAAGGGTGTCGCCGCGGTCTCCGACCATCGTGTCGTAGCCTTGAGGCATCTTTGCGATGAATTCGTCGGCGTTGGCGAGTTTCGCGGCGGCCACGATTTCATCGTGTGTGGCGCTCCCTTTGCCATAAGCAATGTTGTCAGCGACGGTGCCGTGAAAGAGCACAGTCTCTTGCAAGACGTAAGCAATCTGACTGCGAAGGCCGCGAATCCGGAAGTCGCGGAGATCGGTTCCATCGAGGCTCACCCTGCCGGAGAGCGGATCATAGAAGCGGGGAATAAGGCTGACGATAGTCGATTTGCCGCTACCGGTGGGCCCGACGATGCCAATCATTTGCCCGGCCTTGATCTGGAAGCAGACTTCTTTCAGAACATCCGCTTCCTGGCTGTAGCCGAAGCTAACGCGATCGAACTCAATGTCCCCTTTGAGCCTTTGGGGCGTGCGTGCCTCGGGCTTTTCCGGGATGACGTCGCTGGCTTCGAGAATGGCGCGGACACGTTCAACGCCGACGGCGGTTTGCGCAATGGAATTGGTCATGGTGGCCAAATCCTTCACGGGCTTGAAGAATTGTGCGAGGTAGGCGAGAAACACGGTGAGTGCGCCCGCGGTCATTGTTCCGCGGAGAATCAACGCCGAACTTCTCCAGAGCACGAAGGCAGTACACAAGGCCACGATCACGGTGATGGCTGGTGACAAAAGTGCTTTCACACGGCGCGCTCGCAAGGCGGCGTCCACGGTGGCCTTGCTGACCACGCTTAATTCCTGTTCTTCCAGGTCCTGACGCCCAAAGGCCTTTACGACCTTGATTGATTCCAGTCCTCGCTGCGCGACCGTCAAGATCTCACTTTGCTGCTTGCGGACTTCCTTGGTGGCCTTCTTGATCGCTTTCTTGAAGCGGGAAATCATCAGGAGCACGAACGGGGTGATGGCCACGGCGATCAACGTGAAATCCCAGTTGAGCCAAAACATGATGACCAGCATTCCGCCAATCGTCAGGAGATCCACAAGAATGCCCAATGTGGAAGACGATGCAAAACCCTGGATAGTCTGGACATCGGCCGTGAGGGTGCTCAGGAGAGTGCCAAGGTCGTGGGTACTGTAGTAGTGGAGGGAAAGCCGCTGGAGGTGGTCGTAGGTCCGGATGCGGAGGTCGTTGGCCACCCATTGACCGACGCTGGCGGTGTAGTAGTTGGCCACATAGGAGGCGATCGCTCCAATTACGGCGATCACCACAAGGGCGATCGCGGCGGCGGCGGCAATTTCCATCTTGCTCTCGCTGCTCAGGAACGGTCGAAGAAAATCGCTCAGCCAGGGCGGGAGCTTGTGCTCGCCCACAACGTTGTCCAAAACGATCTTCAAAGGCCAGGGCGCGGCTACCGTCGCAACCATCTGCAGCAGCATCGCCAACAAAATAAGAACCAAGCTGGCGCGATACGGCTTCAGCAGACTCCAGATCAGAGGAAACACGTAGAAGGTTCTCCTTGTGCGGACGATGCCTGAGACTCGCGGAACACTCTGCCTAGGTCAAGTAATGTATTCCCGCACGTTCGGCGCTGCAACTAACTTCGATTGAACCTGCTGAAAATGGGAAGCGGGAAACGCTTGAAAAATTGCGTTTCCCGCTTCCGACCCGGTCGGGCAGGGAATCAGTCGATGGGAGACCAATTGTCGTCCGGGTTGTATTCCTGGATGGAGGACGCGAGATTGGCCGTGTCCGGGCCGAAATCGCGTTCGTAGACGAAGCCTTCGCGGCCGATCATGAAACTCATGATTCCGGTTTCGCCATACTTCACGGGAGTCGCCAGGATGGCGAAGCCGCCCGTCATTTTGCCGTCCACGAGATAGTTTTGCGGGCCGCCCGTTGCCGCTTCACCCTGAGCAGTAAGGATGCGCAGCGTGTACCCGTCGATCACGAAGGGCTGGTCTGGCGATAGAGACGTGAGGGAAGACTTCGGAAATTCCTCGAGTTGCGCCAGCGGACTGGCCCCAAGCGAATCCGAGGCGGGCCAATACAGGCCGTTCTGTTTGCCTGCCGTGCTGATGATGCGTTGTGCGTATTCGCCGGAGTCGGTGTTGGCGGAGTAAAACTGCTCCGCTTCGGCGAGTGCGGCGACCGCGTCAATGGCGAGCAGTTCGTTCCTGCCGATTTCGCGCGCGCGGATTTCCCGAGCACCCGCGACGGCGTCGAAGTACCAGCTTCCCGAATCGTTCTTCGCCAGCGGCACGGGAAAGGCGAAGTTGTCCGCGCCGATATAGAGCACACGGCTGCCATCCGACATGTCTACCCAGCGGTTCATCTGCTGGTATTTGGAGAAGAACTGTTGCATCGCGGTCCTATCGGATTCGCTGTCTCCCGAGGTAATGAGGGCTTTCGCCTCACTGCCAAGGACCCTGCTCAGCGCATTTTCATCCGTGTCCTTTGCCGCCTGAGCCAGCGCGGTGGCCGCCTCCGCGGGCGAGTGGAACGCCATTTGAGTTGCTGCGTCGCTGGCGAAGGCCAGCTTGCCTGTGTCTACCGCTCGGACCGTGAGACCGAGGCCGGCGAGAGCGAGAATTCCGGCGAGTGCCCATCCTGTCCACTTACGATTTGTTTTGCTGTGATCCGTGTTCATTTTCAATCTCCTTGAATTTTTCCGATATGCCTTTCCTTTAGTTTTCCGCTGCTCGATCCGGGCTCTTAGCGACGACGTCCGCCGCCACCGGAGGAATGATGTTGAACAGGCGCATGCTGTCTGACCTGGTGTTGTTGAGGACGCTGCCTGGCCATGCTGGCATGTCCACGAGTGCTCTCCGCGCGGTTGGTTCTGCCGTCGCCGCTCATGCGCGAGCTGCTGAGATTCGAGCGATTGTCGTTTCTGGCTTGCTGGTTGCGATCGTCGTTGTGGTAGCCGCCAGCGGGTGCGACGCCGGGGCCGTTCTTGCCGGCGTTGGGATTCCGGACTCCGTTGTTTCCGCCAATCAGGCCATGGTTTCCGTTGTTGCCGCCGTTGGGCGCCTGCTGACCGGCATTTTTGTCCTGATGCCAGCCGCCATCCGGCCCGAAATAGCCATTCGGGTGATAGGCGCCGTTCGGGCCATAGTGCGTGTCGTCGCCGGGCTTGTAATTACCGTCGGGGTGAAAGGTGCCGTTGTTGCCATACCAAGCATGATTTTGCGATCCGACCGCTCCGCCGTTGGGACTCACTCCGGTATGCTCAACGCCGCCGTTGCCGCCGATCAGGCCGTGATTGCCGTTGTTGCCGCCATTGGGCTTATTCGCTGGACCCGTTCCGGGCACATCGTGATGAAAGGCGCCGTTCGGGCCGTAGTAGCCATTGGGGTGATAACCGCCATTCGGTCCGTAATGCGTATCCTCACCGGGACGATAGCCATTCGGGTTGGTGGCTGGGTTATACGGCCGGCTGTTCGAGCCCGAACCCCAGGTGTGATAGCCGCCGTTGTAGTTGGTGGTGTGCCAGGTGTTGTTCGTGATGTAGGTGTTGTGGTTGAAGATGATCGTATTGCCACCGCCACCTCCGCCCCAGCCTCCCCAGTTGCACGCCCAGGCATGAAAGCCCCAGCCGAAGCCGCCGCCTACTGCCCAGCCTCCGCCACCGAAGGTTACGCCGACGCCGAAGCTCAGCACCGGTGCGGCAAAAACCACGGGAGGCGTGTACATCGGCACGACAATGGGTGCACCGTAGACGATCGTCGGGTTGTACTGCGGTACGTAAACGACCTGGGGATTCGCGGGCTGAATCACGATCGTGTTGGGTGCGGGCGTCGTGACTGTAATCTGTGAACTCGATTGCAGAGTGCCAGCCGCCTGTGCCTTGGCGCGCATCACTTGAACGGCCGCCATCACATCCGACTGCTGGAAGTGAAACGCCTGGCCGAGGCTGGAAGTCCAGGACAGGTTGTTGGCTAGATTCGCAAGGACGCTGGGGAATTGCGTCAGCGCCTTGACGCTGGGATCCCAATCCTGCTGATCTGCCGCTTGCTCAAGGTTCTGCCCAGTCAAGTTCGTATTCTGGCTCATCCATTGATTTGCTGAGGTCACCTCGTCCGGCACGGTGGCTGCGGCAAGCACCTGCGCGACAAGGGCGTCCGGGTAAAGCGCGATTGGCGCCACGAGGCTATCGAGTTGCTCCGACGAGAGGGGCGCCGGCGACGGTGCCTGAGCCTGTTCCTGTGCCTGAGTGTCGCCACCATTCGTCGACGGCGCATAGGAACTGGATGGTTGCGAAGACGTGGATGACTGTGAATAGCTACCTTGTTGGGAATAGGTGGAGGGTTGCGAATAAGTAACGGCCACGGGCGCTGGTTGCGGCGCTGGAGGAATCAGCATGGACTGACCGTAGGTCGACATTGCTTGTGGAGAGGCTCCGATGCCTGTTGTACGCACCGCCTGCCACTGGGCGTGCTTGCCGTGCAGTCCGTATTCGCCGGACATGTTGTCGCCATAGATCTGTCCGCGAAAATTCAGAACATTCCGAGTAACGGTGCTGAACCGGATGTGGTGGATATTCACCTCGCCTTGAATTGGCCCTGACTGTACGGGGCCTTCGAAGTACCCGGTGATCCGGTTTCCGTACTGGGCGATTTGCACGTGTTTGATCTCGGTCGCGCCATCCTGGATACGGGTCGAATAAATGGTCCAATTGCCCTGGACGTTGTCCGGGGGTTGCTGGGCCAGCGTGGTCCTACCAAAAATCAGCGACGCCAAGGCAAGAGCTACCAGGCTCAGAGTCGCGTTGAGTTTCTTCATGACTTCCTCCTTGTTTTTTTCGCGACTTCTGTGTTGCAACGTCGCTGTCTTGTAGAAAAGCACTTGGCGAGCCAAACGTAATCCGCAGAAAAAGAGGGAGTTACGGGAAATGCGGGTTCGTGAAGATTCGGAAGTTCACGAAAACTCGGGAAAAGCTTGCAGCGTCGCCAGGAACGGTTTGGTGCTTCCGTTTCTCAGTTCTTCTTTTCTGGAGGTCACTCGCAAACTCGAGCGGAGCAACTCCGAATACCTGCACTTTTCGTGTACTATGAGGGTCCCGGGGTTCCCAACGTGCAAGCTGAATCACTCCTCACACTTGCAGCTACCGCCGCAGCGGAGCACAACTTCCAAAACGTCCTGGATACCGTCGTCAACGGTTTGGCCCAACAGCCTGGGGTTGCTCATGCCCGTATATGGCTCTTAAATCCCGGGGACATTTGCCAGGACTGTTTCTTCAATCAAGTTTGCGAGGACCGGTCGCAGTGTCTGCATTCCGTTGCCGCGGCGGGTAACACTATCCACCTCGATCTCACTAATCTCTACGAGCAATTTCGCCGCGTGCCCCTGGCGAATCGCATCCTGGGACAAGTCGCTCAGAAGGGAGTTTCTCTGTTGCGGAATGACGCCCAGGAAGCGGTCGCGGGCCTAGCTCGCGCAGATTGGTTTAAGCAGGAAGGCATCCAAGCATTTGTCGCGCATCCCCTCGTATTCCGCGGGCAGACCCTAGGCGTTCTTTTGGTTTCCAGCCGGGAGAGCGTCAGCGAGCAGGAATTTGTCTGGCTGCGTATGTTTGCGGATCAGGCCGCGGTTGCTATCACGAATGCACAGGCTTTCGAACAAGCGGAATCGGCTCTGAAAGAATTGCAAAAGAGCGAAACGAAGTATCGTTCTCTGCTTGATCTTTCTCCTGTTGCGATTTACCTGGTGGACCCTGCCGGACAATTCATCTCTGCAAATCAAGCCGGTTTGGAGTTGCTCGGCTGCACCGCGTTCGAACTCCGAGACATGCCCGTTGGCGCCACTTACACGCCAGATGAGCTCTCTCGAATCAAAACTCCCATCGAGGCAATGGGATCCGGCTTGACACGATTTGAGCGGACATTCTTGCGTAGAGATGGCGCCTCGTTGACCGTGGAGGTTTCTCTTTCTCCCATGCTGCCGGGCGGACGGCAGGTGGTGATCAGAGATATTACTGACCGGAAGCGCGCTGAAGATGCGCTAAAGGAGCAGGCTCGTCAATTGCAACAGGTCATCGATGTTGCGCCAGTCCACATGTTCATCTGGGAAGCGAACGCAAATGTCTCGTACGGAAACCGCGCGTCACTTGAATTCTTTGGCCCCATTCCACCCAAAGAGCCAATGGAATTCCTTGACATGGTGACTTATCCGGACGATGCGGGAGCACTTAAGAAAGGGATAAAGGAAGCCTTTGCACGTCAGGAAGCCTTCGAGATGGAAGTGCGCATGCGCCGGCAGGATGGCGAGTACCGCTGGTTTCGCTATCAGCTGAGTCCGCTGCTTAACGACCACGGGAATATCACACGTTGGTGTGGCACGCGAATTGACATTGACGATCAGAAACGCGCAGCCGTCCAGGCACAAAAAGAATATCTGGAACTCCGCGAGCATTTTGACGAACTTCAACAGATCATGGATGTCGTTCCCCTACACCTTTACCTTGTGCAACCGGACGGTACGGCCATCCAGTCGAATCGCGCCGTGCAGGAATTCTGGGGTCCCCTCGGAACATTGGGGCCGAAAGAGTTTCTCAATCGGTTTGCCCATCCGGACGACATGGAGAAGCTTTGGACCGCGTTCCAAAAGGCCACACAAACGGGGCAAGAATTCCAGATGGAAGCTCGCCTCAGGGGCTTGACTGGTGATTATCGCTGGTTCCTCGAACACATGACACCCATACGCGACGCCAATGGGCGAGTATTACGTTGGTGCGGCACACACATCGACATTGATGATCAAAAGCGGGCGGAAGAGCGAACTCAGCGGGAAAACCTGGCGCTGCGCGAGGAAATCGACAAGACGTCCATGTTCGAGGAAATTGTGGGCACCTCGTCCGCTCTCCAATCGGTCCTCGTGCGCGTCACAAAAGTCGCCCCAAGCGATACCACCGTTCTCATCACCGGTGAAACCGGCACGGGCAAGGAACTGATTGCGCGCGCGATTCACAAACGCTCGCAGCGGGCTTCGCGCCCATTCGTGAGTGTGAATTGTGCGGCGATTCCCCGCGATCTCATCGCTTCCGAGTTATTCGGCCACGAGAAGGGTGCCTTCACTGGTGCCTTGCAACGAAGGCTCGGACGTTTCGAACTGGCCGAGGGCGGTACAATCTTCCTCGATGAAATTGGCGAATTGAACGCGGAGACGCAAGTGGCTTTGCTCCGCGTTTTGCAGGAGCGCGAATTCGATCGCGTGGGCGGTACCCGTCCGATTCGCGCCGATGTCCGTGTCATCACAGCCACGCACCGCGACCTTCCCGCGGAAGTCGCTGCCGGCACGTTTCGGAGCGACCTCTACTATCGCATCAACGTGTTTCCGGTGAATGTGCCGCCGCTTCGGGAGCGGAGGGATGATATTCGCCTGCTGGTCGAATATTTCATCGACCGCTATGCGACGAAGGCGGGGAAGAGGATCACCCGCATCGAGAAGAAGAGCTTGGCTCATCTGCTTGCCTATGCCTGGCCCGGCAATATCCGCGAACTGCAGAATGTAATTGAGCGCTCGGTTATTTTGTGTGACTCTGACGAGTTTTCTGTTGATGAGAGTTGGCTGACCTTGAAGCCCGCCGCAGTGCAGCCCCTGCGGGAGGATCTAGTCGATCAGGAGAAAAAGCGCATTGAAGCCGCCTTGGCCGAAGCCGGGGGGCGAGTTTCGGGACCATCGGGAGCGGCGGCGAAGCTCGGCATGCCCGCGTCCACGCTCGATTCCAAAATCAAATCATTGCGCATCGATAAGCGCCGCTTTCAAAATCACTAAGATGCGTTTACTTCTTCACGAAGTTTCGGGAATTCTTGAAGTCTCCGGGACCTTTCCTTCCCATAAGTAATTCCGATTCCAGCATTTAGATTTGGCAATGCCCTTGCATTTCTTACCGCAGGCTCAAGGAACGTTTGATCCGAGGCGCAATCAGCGCGGAGCCGAAGCTCAAAGAATTCGAGAGGGTGATGTTATGAAATTCGCACAAAGGTTGTTACTGCTGGCGGGCGCGCTGTTCGCTTGCCAATTTTCCGTTGGGACTTCCAGAACGGAGGCTGTCGCGGCCGAAAAGGAAACGGCAAGCACGGCGGATGCTGGTTCCGCGACGCGTGGTGTCCCGGCAAAAAATGCAATGTTAATCCACGCTTCTTCAAGCGGAGTTTCTGCGGGGAGTTCCATTGCAAAAACGAACAATATTTCTATGTCTGCGGAAACTCGGCCAGAGACCATTCATGTCGTGCTCAACGGCAAGGATGTTGCGTCCCAGTTCAGCGCGACCTCCTGTACCACTGGGGTCTGCGAGACCGGTACCCTGTCTTCTTCGGACGGCCTGCGCTCGGGCAAAATCGTTCTCTACGCGGTCGCCAAAAAGTCAGACGGCACGCTGGCCAGTTCGCGGTTGCGCTTTAACGGACAGTCTCCTGTAGCTGCGGTGGCGCCGTGTTCGCAGACCCTGGCGAAGGTGGCCGAAGCGGAGCGTCGGAAAGCTCAAATCTCAGGTACCGTCAGTAACAGCGCGGTTGACACGGGCTTCATGCCTTCAGCAGTAGTTTTTAAGACGCTGACGCCGGGTGGCTGGAACGGTTCAAGTGCTTGGATACAGAGGGGGTGCGGCGACTAATCGCCGCACCCCGTTTTCTATTTTCTATGCAAAGAGAAAAGGAATCTCATGTGGAAAATCAGCAAAATTAGGGACAAGAAACGCGTAGTCCTAAGCATCAGTGGAAGGATTAAGGCGGAAGAACTGCTGGAATTGCAAATGGCAGTATCCTCGGAAGAAAGCCGCACTTTCCACAAACCTGCACCGTGCTCGCCGCGCCCCTGCAGTCCGGGCCGGATGGCCCGGTTCTCGGACAAACGCTCGAGGAACAGGACGCTGAGTCCGATAGCGAGACCCTCACGCTCACGAACGCCATGAACGCGTGCGAGTATCAGGCGGTCGAACTGACGCTCGGTCCGGACCCTTCGTACAACGCATTTCTGATCAACCCCATCACGATTCCGCCGGACGTGTCCCTCATCGTCGACGCGGGGGTGACGGTTTTCGCGACGCGCGACCCTTCGAAATTTCAGGATCCGGCCACGCTCAACGATACTCCGGCGATCATCTGCGGCACCATCGGACTCTATCCGCCGGTCAAAGGATGTGTTGGTTTTCTCACGCTCGAGAAGAACAGCGGCATCTATGGATATGGAATCTTTGACGGCCAGGGGAACAGAACCTTGCTGAGCGGCGACGCGGCCGGATCGACGTGGTGGGAGCTGACTCACACCAAGGGCCACTCGGAGGAACAGGCCAGCCCCAAATTCATCAGCGCGGGTAAGGTTGGAGCTATGTCCAGCAATATCACGCTGTACAAATTCACCATCCGCAATCCCCCGTACCACATCGTGAATTTCACCGGCGAGGGGTTTACCGCGTGGGGTCTGAAGATCCAGGCTCCATGGAATATCCCGAATACCGACGGGTTCGACCTCGAAGGCACGAATATCACCTTGTACGATTCCACGGTTTCCGTCGGCGACCAGGAAGTCGCGATCGGAGCTTCCGGCATCGCCACCGGCAACCTCACCATCGACCGCTTCGCCGGATTCAACAAGGGCGGCATCACGATCCTGGGCAACGGGCAAGGCACGCCGAATGAGATCTCCAATATTCTCGTCAGCAATGCGTACATCACCGCGGACCTGCCGCACGTGGTGGGAACGACCGTCAACGGCGTCTCCGAGCGAGTGCTGAAGAAGACGTATGGCCTGAAGAGCTATGGGCAGGCTCTTCCCGCAGCCATGAATGACAACAAAGCCCTGCAGATTACCTACAACATGAACAACCAGCAGAAGCCGGGCCAGATCATCAGCAATGTAACCTATCAGTCCGTCTGCATTCAGGACATTGCCAAGCCTCTTCAGTTCATTCCGCTGACGGCGTTTACCTCGAACGCTAATCTTCCCACGGTGACTGGCCTCACCTTTAAGGATGTTCACGTCCTCCCGCCGACCGCGCAGTTCCCGCTGATGGGTGCAGGCAGTCAGCGGGGCATTCCGGTAACTCCGGCCGCACCCGGAGGCTACCAGCTCGCATTCACGGCGTATCCCCCCGATTTCATTTTGTCGCCGCTCTTCGACAACGTGGTTTTTGACGACATTGACGGTCAGAGTTCGATCCTGGGCGTAAACACGACCGGGAATGTGGGGTTTACGGCGATCGGAAACAGGTTCACGACACAGACGAACGTCTATCCGGGCATCTTTAATCTTCTCGCTCCGCCAGACCCGACCACGAGCCCGATCGACGGCATCAGCGTCGACTTGGCGGACAACAGTTACGCGTCGCTGACGGGCCAGAGCTCTCCGGACCTGGCGTATTCCTGCGGGAGCAAGCCATCGTTCCTGGTGGGCGACCTCTTCGCTTCCGTCGGCGGTTTCCCCGGGAGCGGCGGCTCCACGAACCTGCAATACGTGGAGATCGCAAAGGGCGAGTTGCTCACCCTGAACGCGGTTCTCCAGCCGGCGATGTCGCAGACTACTCTCTTCCTGGACAACGCCTACAACGCAGACCCGGGGCTGGTGGCGCTGGCCGCGCCGGCGCTTCGCCGGCAAGTCGAGTTCTTCGAGGGAGATCGCATGGTCGGTGCGGCTGCCCTCACCGCGAACGGGACACTCGCCAGCCTGACACTGAAGAACGTCCGGCCCGGGTTCCACACCTACAAAGCGCGTTACCCTGGCGACGCTCACTACGAGAAGATGGACTTCGGCTCAGTTGTGGTGAACGTTCGTCACCGTTGGCAAAATGAAGTGACCATCGATTGAGCTCCCTGTCCGTCATAAAAACGTAATACTCATGGTGGTGAATGGCGGCAAAATGCGAACGAAAGGTGAATAAAGAAGGAGAAAGTGATTCGTCGGGTTTCATCGCAACTCGCTGATTTCTCTCGATTAGCGCCAAATCCGGCAAGTTCTGATTAAGTTAACTGCTTGGCTGTTAACCGAAGGGTTGCTAGTTCGAATCTAGCCCGGGGAGCCAACTTAATCTTCAATCCCTCAATCAGTTAAGCGACTTTCTTAAGTTCAGATTTTTGCTGGTTTGGTAGCCCAAGTAGCCCAATTACCGATTCTATGGTCGGCAACCTGAACCCCAAGCCGGCTTTTTCTGCTTCCTGCTTGCGCCATTCCACATCTTCTTTCAACTGCTCTGCATAACGGTCGGTTACATCCTTGTTGGCATGACCAAGCCAGAGTTTTTGTAGGTCCCATGGCACCCGGTTTTTTCGCAGGTGTGAAACTCGGAAACGACGGAAAGAATGAAACGCCTTGCCGCCCTCCAGGTTCATGTCCCGACGAATTTTCCCGAGACCGTCCCGCAGGACGTTGCGTTGTGTCAGCGGTCGGCCCGACCCGGACTGAAAAAGAAACCCCGATGTCCTAGCACTCACACTAGCCTTCAAGAAAGCAGCTAGGGGGTATGGCAGGTCAATCTCTCGCACAGCGTTGTCGGTCTTCGGAGTTTGAACGGAGCCTCGCCAAACGCTCTGGCGGACTCTGATCGTCGAGAAGTCACCGGATAGGTGCTCGCCCAACTTGATCGCCAGTGCTTCGCCGATGCGAAGTCCGGTTCCAGCAAGAAGGGCAAAGAGCACTTTGTAACGGCCCTTCGCTCTCGCTAGCACCCCTTCTACCTCCGACGCCGTAAAGGATGGTTTTTGTTGTTTCTTTTCGTCTATTACCGGAAGGCCCATAAAATGGAAGTTCCAGTTGCGGGGATAAAGTTGCTCGCCTTCGCTCGACACGACGGACGAAACTACCGCTTGCACGACTTGGAAGTAGTTAACGACGGTCTTGTCGGCCAGGTTGGCAGCTCTCATTTTGATAACAAGCTGCTTTGCAACTTCGTTTTTGATGTCAGCTAACGCCGCGCCGCCGATCCTCTCGTTCAGCCAGTTCACCGCAGATTGATAGCCTGCGAGCGTGGCCGGTTTAATCGGCATACGTTTCTTTCGGCTGACTATTCGACCTGCACGCATTTCGTCGAGCCACCACTGGGATTGTTCCTTGAAAGTGATGATCGGCGACGTGACTTCCGCGAATATTTCCGGGGAATCGACTTGCGTATCTCGGATGTGTTTCCGGAGCTTCTGTTCTGCAACAGTCTTCGTAACACTTCCGAGTGAGACTACGACACGCAAACGTGCATGCTGGCCCGCTTGATCCTTCCAATAGCGGCCGTATTTCGGACATGGTGACTTCCGGTGGTTGCACCTCCCGAGTTTGCAGTTGGGTTTCACGTACACGTTTCCGCTCTGACCGACACGACGGGACATCGATTTGCCTCTCCGCCTTGTCGGTGTCGCTCGTGCGACTTTATCAACGGTCTGGAATTGCGGCAATGGAGAGATTAGCTGCATGGGCTTGACACTTGCGGAATTCAAGGCGGGAGACAGCTAAGGAGTGAGTTAAATGTACGAAGAAATGGATCAGCGATAGGTGGTCGAAACGCAGGGATAGTTCTTACCAATAGAGCGGAAGGGAATTCAGCTGCGGCAGATCCTACTATACTTCACCCTATTCCGCGGGAGACTTCTCGGGTGGTGACTGCAGTAGGGTTTCAGCGGACGCGGCCTGGAGCTACGAACGCCCTTTGTTCGGGTACGAAGCGATTCGTGGTCATCTCGCTTTCTACGTTGGCAGGGTGGATGCTTGCTACGTCGATGATGAACGGGTGCAGGGTCAGCCGAGTGAGTTCTACGGTGGCTGGGTGACCTCTCAAATCATCGGGCCGTTTAAAGGCAGGCCAGGATCGGAGAGATGGTGAAAAGTAATCCCTCTAGTCAGCGACCTCATCGCCTGGTGGATTTCCTAAATGTGACGAGGCCTTTAAATGTCAGTACTATTCCCGCTTGCATAGCAAACATAAATGAGAAGTTCAGGAAAAGAGAAAGCGGTGAGCTTCGTGCGATTGCTATTGCTTGGATAGGCTAAACTGAACCAGGTTCTTGGCTTAGGCGGTGGGTGAGATTTAACTTATGTTTTTGACTAGACGAACCTCTCTAGGTCCTGGAGACATTCGGGCGCGGTTTGCAGGCTTCGCTTGGATGGTTTTGGTTGTCAATTTAATCGTCATCCTGTGGGGCGCGATTGTACGTGCCCTTGGAGCTGGAGCAGGATGTGGCGAACACTGGCCACTGTGCAACGGTTCGGTGATGCCAGCACCTCATCTGAAAACGCTGGTCGAGTATGGCCACCGACTGACCAGTGGAATTGCTCTGTTCATGGTCGTGGCTTTGGTAGTTTACGCCTGGCGTATATTTCCCAAAGGGCACTGGGTTCGTCGATCCGCTGCGTGGGCACTCGGGTTCGAAGTTTCTGAAGGCTTGATCGGTGCGGGGCTGGTCCTCTTGGGCCACGTTGCGGAGGATAAATCGACGGCTCGAGGCTATTCTCTGGCGCTCCATCTGATCAATACATTGTTGCTGCTGGCGGCGCTGGCTGTGACGGCGCAATTTGCGACGCGCTCCTATCTACAGTGGAATGATGCTGGGAAGTTTCTGCGAATCCTTCTGGGATTGGCCGCCTTAGGAATTTTCGTGATTGCCATCAGTGGGGCGATCGTCGCGCTCGGGGACACCTTGTTTCCCGCCGCGAACTTAGCTGAAGGAATGCGGCAAGATTTCCAACCTACGGCACATCCTTTTGTGAGGTTACGAATACTGCATCCAATGCTTGCTATTGTGGTGGGTCTATACACCAGCTCACTGGCGGTCTACCTGTTGTCCTTCTGCAATGCCAGTTCGAATGCTCGTCGGTTGAGCATATCGTTAGTTATACTCACAATGTCCCAGCTTGCGCTTGGGGGACTGAATCTTATCTTTCTGGCTCCTGTGCCTATTCAGTTGGTGCATTTACTGCTTGCTGATCTGCTCTGGATCACGTTTGTCTTCCTGTCAATCGAGTTATTGACGAGGTCTGATCCGATGGTGGAAACCGATGCCTCCAATTTGACGACCTCAATTACGTGCCTCCCCTAATCTGCCTTCGGAGATAACCCCCATGGACGCACAAAAGATAAGGTATCTCGTTGTCGTATTGGGGGACCAGCTTAACCGGGATTCCGCGGCCTTCGATCATTTCGACACCCGGTTCGATGCCGTCTGGATGGCAGAGGTCTCCCACGAATCCAACAAGGTATGGTCAACGAAAGTTCGCATTGCGATGTTCCTTGCGGCAATGCGTCATTTTGCCTTGGCGCTCAGAAGCGAAGGAATAGGGCTTTAGGTAGCAGAAGGTCGGCGGCATCGGGTTCAAGCCGTCGTAGGCGATGGTGACCGACTGGGCGTTCTTGAGTTCCGTGAAGGTCTTCGTGTCGAACCGGAAGTCGCTCTGTGTGTGATAGCTCTTTGAGGTTGTGACGTTCGCCCTGTTCGAGAGCGTCTTGCCGGTGAAGAAGCTAACATTCGCATCGTGGCCGCTCTCGGAGATGTTGTAGCTGACCTTAAGCCTGTCCTCGCGTCCACAGAGTTCGCTGGCCGTTCGAGCTGAATAGTCGTCCGACAACGCGAGGAAGATCTTTGTGCGGAAGGTCTGGAGCAAGGTTCGCCAGCTATCGCCAGGCAGTGAGGATTTCACCAGTTCATTCGGCGAGCCGGTCTCTCTGTAAGGTTTGAGAATCTTGGCGAGATCAATCATTAGAATTTCTGCGGACGGCGATAGGGCGAAACTTCATGGGGTCATACTGCGTCTTGAGCTTTGCGGAAGAGAGTAGAAACCGGAGGATCTGCGGATCGGTCCTTGTTGCCCACCGGGCGGCAAAGAAGAGAAGAAAAAACATCGATACGCCGCCCAGCAGGCTTGCCAGCATGTTAAGGGTTGCAGCCCCCATGCACATCGAGAAGAAGAACAGCTTTCGTTCAACTCCGAGAATGGTGAGTGGCCGGTGAAGAGTCCGGTAGACGGTGTTGATTCTGCGTTCGGTTGCCATTGTGAAAGTGCGCGACGAAGCGCGACAGAATCACGGAAAGAGCCAAGCGAGGAAGTTCACGGCGGCGATGGCCATTCCTACACCGAACAGTACGCCGGCCATGATGCGTTTCGAGCCGCCCTCACCAAAACCTCGCGAACTCGTCCGCGCCTGGCGGCTCACCGAAAGTTGCGGTGAGATGCCGCTCCACTCTGCAAATGGGGTAGTTGCACTTCCGATGGTCTCGCATGATGCCAACTCCTTCGTTCCTGCCGAAAAGTTCGGCGCTTCTTTCTGCGGAAGAGGTCTGGTTGGGGACGGTTGGTGACAGTTATCCGTAGAGCGATTGAGCGACCGCGTTGGCTAAAGTGCTGGTCCTATGTTTCTGGTGTTCCGGTCTATTTGGATTTACTTGGCAGGGCGTGCCTAGGATGGGGGACGAAAGGGAGGCACCTGCTGGAAAGAGGTAAGTCATGATCGTGTCACGGCGGCTAACCAGGTTTTAAAACACAGTTTGGAGACGTAAGGAAAAGCTGCGCGAAGGCCCGATGGCGTTGCCGGAGAAGAGTCCGCCGAAGTCAATCACGTTCACAACGTTGGTAAGATTCTGACCGTCCGCCTGAAATCGCATGGACAGTCGGTCGGACTTATAAATCTCCGCGCCCGCAGACGCGTTTACCAGAAACGACGGGTAGATCCTTCCGCGCTCGAAGTTGACACGGTCCACCACCGCCTGCCCGTAGGTTGCCACTTCTCCCGCGATACACTGTGGCAGCGTCAGACTCGGATCACACTGGAATTGGAACGGCAGCCCGCTGTCATATTCAACTCCGCCGGCAAGCCAGAATCTCGGCGTCACCTGATACCGCAGGCGCCCTCTGACCGTATTTCGTTGATCCTGAGATACCGGGAAATGTCCCGTCGTCGGAATGGCGGCCGCCGCCCCAAGGAATAACCCTCCCGTAACAGGATTCCAGGCATTCCCCACCTCATACGAGTAACTTACAAATCCCGAGAAATGTTTCCAATCCGGAATTTGCAACTTGCCTTCGGCTCCATAGATGATTGCGTTATGAAACGCGATGGGGAAACTGATGCCGGTGTTGTCGATCTGGTCGTCGTCGGCGAAGTTGTTCACCTTGCGGCGGAAGTAATTCGCATCGAGCCGCAAGTTCTTGAAGAAAACCTTGGCTAGGCCGGCTTCGTAGTAATTGCCCTGCGACGGTTCAACCGGTAGTTGCAAGGAGACAGGATTCAACGTGGTGGCTGCCGTGGAGCTGGATAAGAGAATATTTTCAAAGGAAGGGGTCTGAAACACTCGGTCGTAGGAAAAGTGCACTACTAATTGCTGCGAGGGAAAGTAGTGCGATATCGCCAGCCGTGGCCCAACGGCATTCTGGTTCACGATCAACTGATAGTGATCCCACCGCAATCCCGCATTGATGCTCCAGTTCCCCCATCGAATCAAATCCTGCACGTAGCCCGACTGCTCCAGATCTGGCCTTTGGGCCTTGAAGCTGAACGTAAGCGGAGTTCCTGGGTCAAACTGGCTCGGGTCGGTTATATCGTAATTGAAGTTTTCATGCAGGAAGAGGTTGTCGGATTCGACTCCAACCTTGATCTCATGTGGGCCGTGAATCAAGGTCAAATTGCCGCGGAAATAGATTTCATCAAAATAGTTATGCTGCAGAATCGCGATTGGGGTTGATAGCGGGTTGGAGTAAAAGTCGTTTGCGTTGCTCCGGCCCATTCCGTGCAAATCGAGCAGGGCATTCGGAGAGAATGTGTGTTGATACGAGATAACTCCCATACTCTCGATGTTGTCTGCGGTCTGTAGCTGCCCGGCCGCCTGCTGCACCTGTTCGTTGGGTATTTGATAACGAGAAAATTCGTACCAGCCCATAAGGTTCAAGCGGTCGTTCGGTGTTAGATCGCGCTGGTAATGCGCGGTAAAAGCCCCGACCGTTCCCGTGTTGGTAAAGTTTTGAATGACCACCGGATTCAGGTAGTGGCTGGTCATGTCGCCGCTGGCACTTGCCCCAAACACGTTCTTGCCCCACGTATACTGCCCCTCCGCAAACCCTCCTAAAGAATCGAAGCTGCCTCCCGACAGAATGGTCTGCCCGTGAAACCCCGGTTGCGGGTCCTGCTCTGTATTCACCTCCACGACCCCACCCATTTTCCTCCCATACTCCGCTGGGAATCCCGCTGTATAGATGCTGATAGACTTCACATCGTCCGCCTCGATCTCTGGCCCAAAACTAGGAGAACGATTGTCGGTGAGCGGTATTCCATCGACCACGAATTGCGTCTGATATTCCGAGCCTCTCGGGTGCAGCACCGCGTTCCCTTCGTACAGCCACCCTGGTTGCGAATTCACGAGGTCCTGCATGGAACGTCCGGGAATGGAGCCAAGCCGATTCTCGATGAAATCCGAACCAATCTGATTGACGGACCCGGCCTGGTCCGGGTTGATTAGAGTGTCCACCGCCTGAACGTTCACGGATTGGCTTACCTGGCTCAGTTTCAATTGCAACGTTCTCTCGATGGGAATCGAAGAATGAATCTCCACTGATTCGGACGATTCCGCAAATCCGGCCTGCTTGATCTCTAGTTGATAAAGCCCGTAAGGCAGCCGTTGTACGGTTAGCAGTCCATGCTCGTCTGTTGACAGCGTTCGGTTATATTGGTTGCCTTCGCTGGTAACTTGAACGGTAGTTTTGACAGCGGCACCGGAAGGATCAGTGACCTTCAAACGTAGTTCACCGGTGTTACTCTGGCCAAAGAGGGAGGGAGCACAGAACAAGAGAATGGCAGCGAGACTCTTCATGAAGGACGAACTCCGTTTGTTGGCTATGACTTATCAAGGGGTTAGCGCCTTGGGCTCCCCTCGTTCTGAACATTCCCATTGCATTCGCCTTGTTCAGTCTTTTTGCGGATGTTTTTGGCAAAGAAGCACAGCCCGCACCAAATACCTTGAACAAGAATACCCGGGCAGGAATATTGAAATAGGGACTTATGTCGAATCTGCCGACATCTGCGCTAAATGACTTCCCGATCACGGTGGCTGCCGACGCCGACCAACCGTCTGAGATCGAGCGTGAGGTCGTCCGGCTCTTTGAGGAATTTCGCACCCCGCTCCTCCGGTACACGCTCTCGCTGGGGTTGCCTCTGGCTGACGGAGAGGAAATCACACAGGAAGTTTTCATTGCCCTGTTTCAACACCTCAAGCTGGGGAAGTGCCAGCGGAACCTCCGTGGTTGGATATTCCGCGTGGCTCACAATCTTGCGCTAAAACGGCGTCAAACAAACCATCGTTTACAGGATCGTGGTCACTCCGAAGGGCTGATGGCCGAACAGCATCTCGATTCTTCTCCGAACCCGGAAGAACAAGTGCTATCCACGGATAGACAAAGGCGTTTACTGGTTGTGTTTGAAGCTCTTTCCGAGCAGGACCGCGCCTGCTTGCGTCTGCGCGCGGAGGGGCTTCGCTATCGGGATATTGCCCGCGTTTTGGGTATCTCTTTGGGGGCGGTATCCATCTCTCTGACTCGGTCGCTTGCCCGGCTCATGTGCGCGGACGGGAGGTAGAATCATGTTCGACGAAACCATGCATCCATCGGATCAAGATCTGCTCCTATGCGCCGATGGAGAGTCCTCGCGCCGGAGAGCTTCGATGGTACGCCGTCACCTTGAAGCGTGTTGGTGTTGCCGGGCGCGAATGGCGGAGATGCAGCGAACGATCGGCGATTTTGTCAGGGTGCATCAACAAGGTCTCGACTCAAGAATCCCACCAATTGATGGTCCACGAGCCTTCCTGAAGCTGCAGCTATCCGCAGCTGAGCAACGAGTCCGCCGAGCTCCCTGGTGGAGATTGCGGTTCGCTCTTCATCCTTCGCATCTGGCGGTGGTCTGTGCTCTTGCGCTCGCTCTCATAATCGGTAGCGGCTTTGTTTATCTGCAGACACGGGCGCTACCGTCCAGCGCGCTTCCCAATGCGGAGTTGCTACCCAACCGTAGTCTGACGCCAGGCGTAACGGGGGCCGCAGCTGTGGGCGAGATCTGCTCCATGGACCACGACGCCGTGGTGATTCCGGTTTCCGATATTTTGCGGAATCGGGTGTTTCAAGAATATGGGCTGCGGAATACCTCGGCCGAAAACTATGAAGTGGACTTCCTGATCTCTCCAGGCCTCGGCGGAACCGACGATATCCGTAATCTTTGGCCTCAACCTCGTTTCAACGCCACGTGGAACTCTTTTGTGAAAGACCAACTCGAAGATTACCTGCATCGATCGGTCTGCGCGGGAAGGGTCGATCTCGCTACCGCGCAAAGAGATGTCTCGACCGATTGGATTGCCGCGTACAAAAAGTACTTCCGAACGAGTGAACCTGTGGGTCTTGCCACCTCGAATTCCGTGCATACGAGGAGGGACCCCAAGAACTCCCTTTGAAGTTCCGTCTACTGGCCCGGTCTCGATAAAGTGGAAAGGATTGTCATAGCGATAGCAAACTCTGGCTACGTGCGCCTGTCCAAAGGACGAGGACGTCTTTCGAACATAAAGAAGCGCTCGCCGTTCGTACCGCCGAGTGGTTGGACCTGGACATTGAAGACCCCTTGCAGGGTTGCAGGCGTAAGTGCCTCCTAGGGTGAGCCAACGATAGCAATTTTCCCTGCTTCCAAGAGGGCAACGCGAGTTGCATAGGGTGAAATGAGATTCAAATCATGGCTAGCAACGACAATCGCCTGCCCCTTGGCAGCCAAGGCCACGCACAATTCCAGGACTTCGAGCGAATGTTCAATGTCCAGATTGGCAGTGGGCTTGTCGAGTAGGATAAATTCCGGTTGCACTGCCAGACTTCGAGCGATCAAGAAACGCTGGCGGTCTCCACCGGAAACAGTGTCAAGCGAACGATGCAGAAGATGAGCGATGTCGCATTGTTCGGCAGCCGATTGAATTGCGGCATGATCCACGGCGCTTTCCTGCGCGAAACGCCCACGGTGCGGATATCTTCCCGTGGCAAGAATCTCCGAAACCGTAAACGCGAAATCGACGTGAGTATCCCGCGGGACAATGGCGATACGCCGCGCGAGATCGTAGTAGTGCGCTTGAAAAGGAATCATTTTGGCTCAACGTGAAAGAAAAGAACGTCGCTCTGAACCCCCGCCAGAAGAAAGTTCTGAATAAATTGTTCAGCGCATTCGAAGGAAAACTGACCCGAGCGAAGTGGATGAAGCTAACGAAAGCTTCTTCGCGAACGGCCCTTCGCGACATTGACGATTTGATCGATCTTGGGGTGCTGGAGCAAGAAGAGGCGGGAGGAAGAAGTACTTCCTACAGGCTAAAGAAGCTCGCCAGAGAGTAACCAGGGTCTCGAGCGCAGGAACAGGTGTGAGGCGTAAACGATGTTCCTACCTCCCTGCGCAAAAGGTGGTTGGGCCACGGGATATTGTGGTTCCCTTGCGCTTGCATCTACCCCTTGTCGGGCTTCGATGCTTACTGTACCCTTGTTAGACTTTGCGACGACTACTGGCAGCTTTGTTCGTACTGTTATTCGGCGTGGGACCTCTGCTTCCCGCGTTGGCCATTGATCGCGCGCAAGATGACGTTCCCGTTTGCTGCCGGAAAGATGGAGCACATAAGTGTTCCATGGCTGGAGGGAAGAAATCCCAGCCGTCAAAAGACGGAAAACCCACTGTAAGCGCGCTTTGCCCGTTCGCGGCACATTCACTCGCAGTTGTAAGCAGTTCACAAACCGTTGTAGCCGCGTCGGTTCGCTTTAGCTCAACGGTTCCTCTTCAAGAACAGCATTTGCAGCAATATGAAAGAATTATCGCCACTGTAGAATTCCTCCATGGAAATCGCAAACGCGGTCCTCCTCAGCTTCCTCTCTGAATTCTCCTGAACTAACCACATCACTGAATAGTTCTCTGCAAGAGACGGGGCCTTTTTCCGCCTGTTTATGAGCGCATTTGACCGCGCTTGCTGCAGAGATCACTTAAAGCGCTCCTTCGCAAATCTGGAGAATGACAGTGGCAACGAACCCTCGAGGTGTAGGTTTCTGGGCGATGGTTCTGATCGTCGTGGCGATCATTACGGGAGTAGGAGTCTACGCCATCCGCCTGCAGCAACGCGGCTTTGATACACGTTCCCAACCCAGTGTTGTCGAGGCATTCCTGGCCAAGAAGTCGCGAAGTTGGGCCATTCCGGAAAGAGCCAGATTGCTCCAGAACCCCATGCCAGCAAGTGACGAGATGCTGGCACACGGCCGGAATCACTGGGCCGACCACTGTGCGACCTGTCACGCGAACAACGGAAGCGGCGAGACACAGATTGGGAGAAATCTCTACCCGAAAGCGCCGGATATGCGGCTGCCGGAAACCCAATCTCTGAGTGATGGCGAACTCTACTACATCATTCGAAACGGTGTGCGGATGACGGGAATGCCCGCCTGGGGAAACCCAGAGGCCGGAGAACTCGACCACGACACGTGGATGCTTGTCTTGTTCATACGCCACCTGCCACAGATCACCACGGAAGAGGAGCAGGCAATGAAAGCGCTGAACCCAAAGACCTTCGCAGAGAGAGCAGAAGAGCAGAAAGAGGAAGAGTTTCTAAATGGAGTTTTATCCAAGGAGGGTACGCATGACCAGTAAGCAACGCACGATGGCATTCGGCACTATCGCAGTCTTGTCTTTCTTGATGATTTCATCCCTTGGTTTTGCCCACGGGGACGAAGTTCACGTAATGGGCACAGTCACGAAGGTGGATGCATCGTCCATCAGCGTGAAGATAGCTGATGGAACAGTGAAAGTCGTAAAAATTCTGCCAGCAACCAAATTCCTAAAGAACAATCTGGCGATAACGCCGCAAGAGTTGAAGGTGGGAGATCGTGTAGTGATTCACGCCAAGCCGGACGGAGACACACTGAATGCGACAGAAGTGAAAATTGGGGTAGCGGGGAAACCAGCCCCCTCCACGCATTGAGAGAAGCAGCACATGGATCGCTTTCAAGAATTCACAGAGTTGCTTAGGAGAAGAAGTGTATGAGAGCAAGAAGCTTGTGGTTAGCTGCAGCATTCCTTTGGTCTTCGGCGACGTGGGCCCAAACGCAACCAGTCAAGATTCAATTCAAAGCCGTGGTCGGTGAGGAGGATTTTGCTTGCGGCCATTCCTACACCGGTATCGGCACGACCAAATCCACGATTGAGCCTAAAGATCTGCGTTTCTACGTTCACAATGTGCGTTTGCTTGATGAAACTGGCAAAGAGGTCCCGGTCCATTTGAATCAAGACGGGAAATGGCAGTTAGACAATGTGGTTCTCCTCGATTTTGAGAATGGTATGGGACGTTGTTCGAACGGAAACGCAGATCTGAATATGGAAGTTTCCGGGACCGTTCCTGGAGGACACACGTATCGAGGTGTGCGCTTCCTACTCGGGCTCCCGTTTGACAAGAATCACACCGACATAACCACCATGCCGCCTCCGCTGAATCTAACTTCGATGAGCTGGTCGTGGAATGCGGGTCGAAAATTTGCCCGGATCGAATTTACGAGCACCGGACTTCCTCATGGATTCATCTTCCATCTGGGAAGCACAGGTTGTGTTCCGAATACACCGATGACAGCTCCACCCACGTCTTGCTCCCAGCCAAATGTGACGGAAATCTTTCTTCCGGAATTTATTCCCGGAGAAAGCCAGGTTGTTGCCGACATGGCGATGTTACTGAAAGATTCCAACGTGGACGTGACGGTGAAGGAATACAAGAACGGTTGTATGTCGAGTCCAGGTAACCCTGATTGTGCACCGCTGTTTACCAACCTTGGTTTGGCCTTCGGCGCGAATCCAGCTCGCCCACAAACTGTTTTCCGTTTGGGAAATCTGCAAGAAACCTCGAAGTCGAAGCAACAATGAAACGAAGGTTCACTTTTCGGCGCTATCTGCTTCTAATCCCGATGGCCTGGACTCTAGCGGGTGCCCATAGAGCTTGGGCACAAGACGATATACCGCTTGAGGAACGCCTTCGGAAGAATCCATTGCCAGCTTCCGCAACTCATTTGGAGTCCGGGGAAAAGGCTTATCGCGATTCTTGCGCCGGATGTCATGGCATGGACGGAAAGCCAAAGCCACAGACAGAGCAATCGACACCCGCTCCTCAGGGTGACCTTTCGGACTTCCGTATGGAGTCGATCCGAGATGGAGAGATCTATTGGGTTGTCACACACGGAATCGAAAACTTCATGCCCGCCTCTGAAAGTAAATTGAGCGACACGCAACGGTGGGAAGTCGTCCTTTACATCCGGGAACTTCGCGCACAGCGAAAAGCCATTGAAGTTGCCCAACTCGGTCCTTACCCGTGGAAATTGCCCGTGGGATTTCCGTATCCCAACGTGCCGGCCGATAACCCCATTACTCTGGAGAAGGTGGAACTGGGTCGCTACCTCTTCTATGACCGACGGCTTTCGCTCAATCAAACGCAATCCTGTGCTTCTTGCCACAAACAGAAGCTGGCGTTCACCGACGGTCGGCCACGGGGAGTTGGCAGCACTGGCGAATTACATCCACGAGGCGCGATGAGTCTGGCGAATGTTGCCTATAGTCCAGCACTCACCTGGGCTAATCCCAATATCCATCAACTGGAACAGCAAGCGCTACTGCCCATGTTTGGTGAAAACCCTATTGAACTTGGAATGTCGGGAAAGGAGACGCTCCTTATCGAAAGACTGAAAGCGGAGCCGAAGTATCAAAAACTATTTGCGGCGGCATTTCCGAAAGAGTCCAATCCGTTTACCGTTGCAAATGTTGTCAAGGCGATTGCTTCCTTCGAGCGCACCATCATTTCTGGGGATTCACCCTACGACAGATATGCACGTGGCGGGGACCCAAATGCAATTACGGAATCCGCCAAGCGTGGAGAACTCCTTTTCTTCGGTGAGAAGCTTGAGTGCTTCCACTGCCATGGCGGGTTCAATTTCACGGGGACTGTGGACTACTTCCAGAAAGGGCTTCCCGAGGTCGAGTTTCACAACACGGGCCTTTACAACTTGAAAGGGAAGACTTCCTATCCCGTTCCCAACACAGGAATTTATGAGTTCACCCAAAACCCCGACGACGTTGGCAAATTCAAGGCGCCCACGCTGAGAAACGTAATGCTCACGGCGCCGTATATGCACGACGGGAGTGTCAAAACAATTGACGACGTCATTGATCACTACGGGGCAGGGGGAAGAACGATCAAGTCTGGCCCGCTCGCCGGGGTTGGGGCTGAGAATCCGAATAGAAGTGATTTTGTACAGGGATTTGAGCTCACCGCAGAAGAGCGGAAGGATCTGCACGCATTCCTGGAATCGCTTACAGACAAATCGTTCTTGACCAATCCTGCACTATCAAATCCGTGGATTTCAGCAAGCCATCCGTCCGGGCAGGGGGTAGAGAAATGAATTCAATGGTCGCGAATTGTAAATGGACTATTGCCTTGGGCTTGTTCATAACTGCGATTTTGCTGGCAGGCTGTCAGTCCCATGAAAGCGAAAAAAAGTATCTGCTTGAAGGATTTGTCGTTAGCAAGGACGCGTCCAAGCATTCGATCACCATCAGTCACGGAGACATAGCCGGTTTCATGCCAGCTATGACGATGAGTTATGAGGTGAGGGACTCTGCTGCGTTTAAGGAGATAGAGCGCGGCGACATGCTCAAAGCGGATCTATACGTAAAGAACGGGAGCATGGACTATTGGCTTGAGAATATTCAAGTAACCGACCGCAGCCGGCGCGGAACGGTATTCGAAGGTCAGGCACACGTTCTTCACCCGGGAGAGGCTATTCCGGACATCGCCATGGTGAATCAGGACGGGAAGACCATTCACCTGGGACAGTTCAAAGGGAAGGCACTGCTCGTCACCTTCATTTACACGCGATGCCCACTGCCAACCTTCTGCCCAAGAATCACGAGCCAGTTCGCCAGTATCCATGACCAATTAGAGAAATCGTCTCTCGTCGAGCAAAACATGACGCATCTGTTGACCATCAGCTTCGATCCGGAATACGACAAACCTGAGGTGCTCCGCAGATACGCCATGGCCTACATGAACAATCGTGAGGATTTTTCCACGTGGGACTTTGCATCTCCCAGCCCGGAAGATCTTAAGAAACTAGCAACTGCGTTCGGTCTTCAATATTACCCGGCGGAAAACCAGATCGCTCATTCAGTTGCGACCATTCTTATTTCGACCGATGGACAGATCGTGAGAGTGTGGCCGGACAACGAATGGAAAACTTCTGACGTTCTTGACGCTCTACTATCGGAGGCTCGTCGGGAATTTAATAAGTCCATGAGTATGGACGCATCACCGGAAAAGGCTGCTATCTGACATGAAGGGGCATTGCATTTCCGTCTCGTTGCTCGTTGTGGCGACTTCTGTGCTCCTTGGCTGCGAAGACCAAGCGTTCGATGGTGCAACAAATCGCGGGCAAATCATCTACCAAACAAACTGCCAGGGTTGCCACGATGATCCAAGCGTCAACTTGCGAGTGAAGCCACCGGATCTGCACGGACTCTATTCGAGAAAATCGCCACCCAGCGGGGCTCCTATAACGGATGAACAGGTTCGCAAGACAATCCAGCAGGGGAGAGGCATCATGCCTCCCTTTGGGCACGTGTTTAGTAAGGAGGATCTCGATGACCTCATCGCGTATCTGCATTCAAAGTAGTTCGTCCATGCCGAGGGAAGCAAGATTAGCGAAAGTGTTTGAGCGCGTCCTAGGGTTGCTATTACTGCTTGGTGTTTTCTCACTCCCTGCGTTATCGCAGCAGGCAACGCCAGCACAAGCCGAGCGAGTGAAGCGAATTGAAGAATCCCTGCTGTCTCCCTGCTGCTACGGAGAACCTGTTTCACGGCATATGAGCGAAATCGCAATTCAAATGAGGAAAGAAATTCCTCAGATGGTGATCTCCGGTCAGTCTGACAAAGAGATTCTCGACTATTACGTTGGGCTCTATGGTGAGCGAGTGCTGATAGAGCCAAGGGGGAAGAAAAAGATTGCTCTGTACAGCATTCCCATTTTCATCAGCACAGTGGGGATCTCGCTTGTTCTGCTTCTGTTGCATCGATGGATGCAGCAACAACCTGTCTTGACCGTGAATTCGGCCGGCAGCAATCCGCTTGACGAGAAAACTAAGGCTGAGATTTGGAAAGCCGTCGATGAAGGCTGATCGTTCATATGAGTGTCTCCTCTGCGATATACCCAAGGGGAGCTCAGCGATCATCGAGGAGATTCGCCTCCCAAAACTCTTCGGGGATTACCTGATGCGAATTGGTATCGAACCGGGGACGGTAATTCGAGTTTCAAGAGAATCTCCGCTTGGTGGACCGCATATCTATCACGTGCGAGGGGCGGAGATCGCCATTCGCATAGAGACGGCTCGACAGATTTTGGTTCGCGTGACTGATTTTTCGGGAGCGGCAGACGCATGAAAGATTTGCACGCGTTGACAATTCGATACGTCAGTCGCAGGTGTGGAGAACAGCTGTGAGTTGCGCGCGACAGAAGAAGACTGTGGCCGTGGTGGGCCCTCCCAATTCGGGGAAGTCCACACTGTTCAACCGACTCACGATGCTGCGGCAGACGGTGGCGAATTATCCTGGCGTTACGGTGGAGCAGCGCGTTGGGCGATTGGTTGGAAGCAAAGAAGCGGAAGTCGATCTAATTGATCTGCCGGGAATTTACAACCTCGCGGCATTTTCCGAAGATGAACAAGTGACGAACGGAGTACTGACTGGAACGATGCCGGGAGTTGCAGTTCCCGACGCCGTTCTACTGGTGGTGGATTCCACACATCTGGAGCGACACCTCACTCTTGTTCCAGCGATCCTGAAGCTCGGACTGCCGACATTGGTTCTACTCAACATGGGGGACTTGCTGGCCGCTAGAGGTGGGTCCCTCGATCTTTTGAAACTGGCAGGAAATTTGGGGGTCCCGGTTGCGTTGATTTCTGCTGTCAAAGGGACAGGCCTGGATGCAGTGTCCCGTTTCATCGAGTCGGATGTGAACCATGTTCCACAAACGGTGTTGCCAATCTTGCAGAACGGCGCAAGCTGTGGCCAGTGGGCGCGCGAAGTTGGCACAGCGTCAGCGTATCGCCCTCCCATTGCGCCTGCATGGAGCCGAAAGTTGGATGACGTGCTCCTCCATAAATTCTGGGGACCGATCATCTTTGTGCTTGTTGTGCTCGCAATCTTCCAAAGCATTTTCTCCATCGGGCAATCGTTCAGTAGCTTGCTACAGCGATTACTCGATCTGACTGGGCAATTCGCCGCCAGACAGAGTTCTGCAGGGCTGCTCCAATCGTTTATGGTGGACGGAATTTGGAAGGGAGTGAGTGCAGTCCTTGTGTTTCTTCCGCAAATCCTTTTGCTTTTTCTCTTCGTCGGGATTCTGGAAGACTCGGGGTATCTGGCTAGGGCTGCCCTCATTTCGGACCGGACGATGCAGCGGATTGGACTAAACGGAAAGTCCTTTGTGCCACTGCTCTCGGCTTATGCCTGCGCGGTTCCTGCGATCATGGCGATGCGGACGATCGAGAATCGCAGGGATCGCCTCGCCACAATTTTTATCGCCCCCTTCATGACTTGTTCCGCTCGCTTGCCAATTTATACGCTCATGATTGCGGCTTTTCTGCCAGACCGCCCGCTGCTGGGGCCGTTTCTGGGAATTCGGGCGGCTGCAATGCTGGGACTTTATCTTCTTGGTTTTATCGCCGCCCTCGCGACCGCCAAGTTGCTAAAGTCGTCGATCCTTAGATCCTCTTCCCTCCCTTTCGCCCTGGAATTGCCGGAATACCGGTGGCCCACACTTCGTTCGCTCGGTGTACGGCTATTTGATCGGGCGAAGCTTTTTCTGAAAAACACGGGCACCGTAATTCTTATCGTTGCCGTGGTGTTGTGGGTGCTGGCGCACCTGCCACTCGTTGATGGTAGGGTGCCGCAACTTCGCGACAGTGCCATCGGACACCTTGGCCGATGGATGGAGCCGCTGCTAAAACCTCTCGGCTTCAATTGGAAGGTTGGGATTGGTATACTCACCTCCATTTTTGCCAGAGAAGTGATAGTTGGAACCTTCGGGACAATTTATGGGGTCGATCCCGAAACGCAGCGCATTGATCTGCGTCAGGCGTTGCGTAACGATCTGTCGCCCGGTGGGGCAGCGGCTTTAGTCGTATTCTTTGCATTCGCACTCCAATGCACTTCTACGCTAGCTACCGTTCGACGCGAAACCAACAGTTGGAAATGGCCGCTCTTTCAGTTCGCGTACATGAGTTTCTTGGCATATGTCGGAGCTCTCGTAACCAATCAGCTCATTTCATGGTGGCCGTGGTAGGAGAAAATGAAAAAGCAATCAATCGCAAGTAATCTATTGTTAGCGATAGGGATTGTATTGACTGGCAACTTCCAGGCTGGCTGCAAATCGCCGGCCCCGGTCGCCCGACAAACGATAGAATTCACCGAAATCAACTCGCCAACACATTCGGGGGCGAGTGTTCCGACGCTTTCCATCGGCGGAGACAAAGCGTTCTATCTGGTATGGGTGGAACCCGCGTCCGAAAAGGTCAATCGGTTACTTTTCGCAAAACGGGATGGAAAGCAGTGGTCGTCGTCGCACACGATTACGGAAGACTCGAGTGTGCTCGCACATATTTCAGGCGAACCTAAACTACTCGCGTTGGACGAGCAACATTTGGCCGCAGCTTGGATGGCGACGACAAAGGGTGCCAAGGATCCGGAAGCCACGAGCCTGCAGGTTTCTTTTTCGAAAGATGGGGGCAGCACATGGTCCGCTCCGACGCCGTCATCCGATGACAAGACCGAGGGAGAGCATGAGTATGCGAGCCTGTACTCCCTAAATAGTCAGTTTGGAATGGCCTGGCTTGATCCACGACGTACCGCTCCCGCTGAGGCCAGAAAGGCTCATTCACATGAGCCCGCAGCAACGATTTTGATGGCCACAACCTTTACAAAGGAAGGTGGCCACGGGAAGGAATTTGTGATGGCAGACAGTGTTTGCGATTGCTGCCCAATTTCGACAGTTACAGCAGCGCAAGGCCCTGTCATGGTCTATCGTAACCGCGATCATGACGAAACGCGTGACATCTATATAACCAAGTTCGAAGGGACGAACTGGCTGCCTGGTCATCCGGTGTACAGAGATGGCTGGCGGATCGAAGGGTGCCCTACAAATGCGGCTCACGTTGACGTATTGGGCGAAGAAATGGTCGTTGCGTGGTTTACGGGTGCTGGAGATATCGGGCGAGTCAAAGTTGCTTACTCAAGCGACTCTGGAGATCATTTCGACGAGCCGATCACTGTGGATGAAGACAGGCCCGTCGGACATGTCAGTTCTGTCGCCCTGCCCGATCGAGGGGCGATCATAAGCTGGGTCGGTCATTCTGGTAGCAACCGCGCCCTCTATACTCAAGAGATCCACGCGAACGGACAACGCGGTCTCAGACAAACCATTCAGAACTACCCGTCCAACGCTGCTCTGGGATTTCCCGTTATGGCGCAAAACAGCAGAGAGATTCTGCTTGCATGGACTGACTCCGAGGGAAGCAAGGTCCGTGTAGCAAGGGCCTTGTTGCCAGTAAAGCGGTGATCGAATTGCGAATTCTGCTTTGGGGACCTGCATGAAGAGGCGTGAATTCAGCAAAGCTCTTGAAACAAGTATGGCAGCCCTTATTCTCAGGACGAAAATCGAGGGTCAACCGGGCAAGGAATTCATGCGGAGAATCATCGCCACCTTAGTGCTTTCCGTCATCGCGTGGGGCACGCTTGCTCCATTCGTGATGGCTACGACAGCGAACAAAACGCCGCCATGCTGCCGTCGGGACGGGAAACACCATTGCCAAATGGAAATGCAGTCGGCGGAATCCCACGCTAGTCATGAACCGAATCTTCGGACAACTGCTACTGGGTGTCCGTACCGAAATCTCCTGCCCGTTCCAACAGCCACTTCGCTCCCGCACTTTACGCAGCCGCTCGGAAGGACAGTGCCCGTAGTAAGTTACGTATTCTTCAAGACCATTCCTCCCTCTCTTCCATTTTCCATTTCCTCTCTCGGTCAGCGCGGACCTCCTCGGTCCTCCCTCTAAGAACCACTGAATAAAGTTGTCCGTATTGTTTGCGTTGGAATCGCGACGGAGGAGGTTTCTATGTGTTTTCGTAGGTTTGCACGCCCACAATCAATCCTAAAGGAGACAGAACATGATTGACATCACGCGCCGGAAAGCACTCTTGCTCGCACTTTCAGCGCCGCTTTTTCCTTATATCGCCAAAGGCTTCAGCGAGGAGTGGCAGGAGCCACAACACAAAATGCCCGAGGGCGGCAATGTGCATTGGACAGGAAACGAGCAGATCGCAATGCTGATGTACCCAGGAATGACCGCCATGGACCTGATCGGGCCCCAATATATGTTCGGATCACTGATGGGTGCCAAGGTCTATCTTGTCGCAAAGTCGCTGAACCCAGTAACGACCGATACGGGCGTGACGATCACGCCAACAGCGACTTTTGAGACCTGCCCGCGTGACCTCACCGTGCTGTTTACACCGGGTGGCACTGGGGGCACACTGGCGGCGGCCCAGGATGCCGAGACGCTCGCATTCATGACCGACCGAGGGTCGAAAGCGAAGTACGTGACCAGCGTGTGCTCGGGCTCTTTGATTCTCGGTGCTGCAGGCTTATTAAAGGGCTACAAAGCTACCTCACACTGGTCAGTGCGCGATGTGCTGGCAAAATTTGGGGCCATCCCAACGGACGCTCGCGTTGTGCGCGATCGCAACCGCATCACCGGCGCTGGCGTCACGGCCGGGCTCGATTTCGGCCTCACGATGCTCGCGGAGCTTCGCGACCAGACTTACGCCGAGTGCTGTCAGCTTATCGCCGAGTACGACCCTCAACCACCATTCAACGCCGGCTCGCTGAAGACTGCTCCGGCGAATGTGAAAGCCCCAATGATCGAAATGCTGGCCGATTTCGTGAAGAAGTCCGAGGCGCTTGCGTCTAGGATGAAGAGTTCAGTTTGAATTCAGATAACTATCGAAGAATGAGGAAATGCGATGCGAAAAGCAAAGATTAAAGGAGTGTTTGCTGTGCTTTGGCTGCTATCCGGCCTTATGTCGTCAGTGATTTCAGCGCAGGAACCTGACGGCAAGATTCTAAGTTCGAAGCCCTGGCCGCCCTTGCCTAATTATGAGTCGTTGGACGAATTCGGCCAAAGCTATTTTCCGCGAGCGGTCTACGAAGAGGCTCGCAAGCAGAAAGAATTCGACCTTCTGGAAATCACATATTCGAGCGACGGCCTTCCCGTGCGCGGATTGTTGATCAAGCCGAAGGCGGCAGGCACACGAAAATGGCCAGTGATCATTTTCAATCGCGGAGGCAACGGCGACCTAGGGCGTATCACGGACAACGGCGAGCCCTGCGGCGGCATGACGAACACGTCGTGCCTGGACGTCGCTGATCTCCTCCTCCTGGCTAAGGCGGGTTTTGTAGTGATTGCGTCCGATTATCGCTACCAGGGTGCCACCGTGAAACGCGACGAGTGGGGCGGTGTGGAAGTCGATGATGTTCTAAATCTCGTGCCGGCACTGAAGTCGCTCGACTACGTAGACCCAGACCGTTTGTTCATGCTCGGTCTGTCGCGGGGCGGCACCATGACCTATCTGGCGATCAAACGCG
>Ga0335069_10000669_pt1 | contig 55957 bp, 57 predicted proteins | sample Lox_Sample_11_FD_206714 | JGI IMG/M metagenome (GOLD analysis project Ga0335069, IMG submission 206714) | Soil microbial communities from Loxahatchee National Wildlife Refuge, Florida, United States - Lox_Sample_1.1 | ecosystem: Environmental > Terrestrial > Soil > Wetlands | place: USA... | reverse complement strand
CCTGCTGAAAAACGAGAAAACCGCCAAGTGCGGCATCAAAACCAAGCGCCTGGGCTGCGGTTGGGAAAACGATTATTTGCTAAAGGTCATTACCGGATGAACTTGCGGAATATGCAATTGCCCTAGGCCCGACGGACGTTAAACACAAAGGGCACGAAGAGCACGAAGGACCACAAAGGGTTTTGATTCTACTTGATTCTAATTGATGATTCGGGTGAGTCCGTCCTTGAGACGCGTGACGTTGAAGTTAATGAGAAACCCGAGTCGCTTGTTGGAAAGCTTGATGTGGGTGAGCGTCTGTTGACGGTCCACCGGCGTAACCTCTTTGACCGCCTTGCATTCAACGATCACGCGATCGTTCACGAGCAGGTCCAGCCGATAACCGACTTCCAGTTGCAACCCTTCATAAACAACGGGCACGGGTAGTTGACGCTGCACGCGAAAACCCCGCAATGTAAGCTCGTGTGCGAGGCATTGCTCGTACACAGATTCCAACAGCCCTGGACCGAGAACACGATGCACCTTGATCGCGGCATCCACAACCTGCGACGCAATGCGCTCGGTTTCCTCAGGAATCGGTTCAAACATCTTCTCCATCCCCTTTGTGGTCCTTCGTGCTCTTCGTGGCCTTTGTGTTTAACGTCTCATCTCACCCGTCGTATCGCCGCCTCCAGATCATGCAGAATATCCGACACCGCCTGATGCCTCGACCCTTCCGCCGTATTCCAGCACAACACATCCCCGCCCGAAATCAGCCCCTCCACCCGCTGGCACGCCGCAATCACGGTCGAGTGATTCTTCCCACCAATCGCACGACCGATCTCCGGATAGCTCATCCCCGTGTGCTGCCGCGCCAGATGCATCGCGATCGCCCGCGCCGTCGCCACCACCTTCTCCCGCCCTGACCCCATCAGCACCGCCGGCGACAGCGAAAAATGCTCCGCCACGCACGTCACGATCCGATCCGTCGGCACCGGCCCGCGCATCGCCGTCCGATCCTTGATGCTCGTCAGAATCGTCGACGCCTCCGCCTCGTGCCCCGTGTTGATCAGCCGAATCCCCGCCATCACCTGCAGCAGCAACCCCTCCAATTCCCGCACGCTGCTCGACGCCGACTGCGCCAGATGCATCAGCACCGCATCCGAAACCTGCCAGCCGTTCTTCATCACCCGCCGCCGCAGAATCTCCAGCCGCGTCGGCAAATCCGGCGCATCCACCCGCAGCACCATCCCCGACACAAACCGGCTCGACAGTTGCTCGCTCAACGCATGAATCTGCTTCGGTGCACAATCGCTCGCCAGCACCACCTGCTTCCCGCTCCCGTCGATCTGGTTGAACGTGTGCAGAAACTCCTCCTGCGTCGCCTTCTTGTTCCCCAGGAAATGCACATCATCGATCACCAGCAGATCCGCACTCCGGATCCGCCGCCGAAATGCATCCGTCTTGTGCGCCTTGATCGCCTCCAGAAACTCATTCGTGAACTGCTCCGCCGTCATGTACAGCCACTTCTTCCCGGGATGCAGCTTCGCGAACCGCTGGCAGATCCCCTGCAGCAAATGCGTCTTCCCCAGCCCGCAATGCCCGTGAATAAACAGCGGATTGAACTGCTCCCCAGGACTCTGCGCCACCTGCACCGCCGCATGATACGCCAGCCGGTTCGACGGCCCCATCACGAACTCATCCAGCGTGTACTTCAGATTCATCTGCCCCTGCGCCGCCACGCTGGACGAAACGGGTGCAGCAGCCGCAGGCACAGCAACGGCACGCACTTCCGGAGAGGTCAGCTCCTGGCGAACCGCAATCCCCTCACCCATCCGAACACAAACTTCCACATTCCGCCGCAACACCTGCCGCCCGGAATCCCCCAGTTCATCCGAAAATTTCTCCCGGATAAACCGCACGGCAAACGCACTCCCCGCCTCCACAATCAGCGCGTTCCCATCCACGCTCATCCGCACCTTCCCGTCGAACCACAGTTCGTACCGCGCCGTCCCGATCCGTTGCAGCAGCGCCGCACGCATCTCCTCCTCAAATTCCCCCCCAACCCGTTCTCCCACCCCTTCGCTTGTCCCTCCGCCCTTCTCGCTCTCCGCCGTCATCCGCCCGCTTTCGGGCCCCGCATTCATCTGAACCAAATCGTCCATGACGCGCGCGATCACAACCATCGCCGACTCCTTAAGGCTTCTGCCAATGTGCGCTAAACTCTGGTATGGCATGGAACCGTCATGGTTCTGATTTGTCGGAGCCCCCTGCGCGTCATGCTCAGGAGATACAGAATCGGCAGGCAACCCTTCGGACGATAGACAGGCAATCTTCCGTCCAAATGCTCCGCGTTGCTGCGCGATCGAAACCCTCCCTGGTTCCTCGAAATGTGGTGGGATTTCCGTGTTTCGGCCGAACTGCCGTCCGATTCCTCTTATCCCCCTTCGCCTGCTTGCTACAATGCAGAGTGCTCCAGGGGTGCGCGTATTTCCCACGTCCGGGGTCGGCCCTTCCTTTTGGCCGCCCCTTTTTTTTCCTCAACTTCTGTCGTCAAATGTTCGACTAAGATGAGAATGTTTTAGCATTCGGTGAAGCCCCTGACAATCTCCAATCTTTAACTCATTTTTATCCACCACTCGTTCCGCCCGCCCCCACTGAACTTGCGCGCTCAAAAAAATTTTTTCCCCCGGGTTATCCACAAATCCGCCAGCTCCATGTGAATAATTCTGCGACCATCAAGCAGTTGTGCACGTCCGCAAATCATTTTCGATCTTTCCTCTTCCACCACCACCACGGGTTGTAGATGAGCTGCCCACGCCACCAAATCCCTCTCGCGCCCGGCCGCGCCCTCCAACCATCTCTTCAACCCGCATTTTCCTCACGCCAGCCGGCGAATCATCGCTATCCGCTGCGCCACGCTCGTATACCCGCACCGCCGATAAAGCGCCACCGCCGGACCATTCGCCGCATCCACCGCCAGCGTCGCCACATCGAACCGCCGCCGTGATGCAATCGACAACACCCGCTGCATCAGCACCCGCCCCAATCCCCGCCCCCTCACCTCCGGCAGCAGCCCCAGATACACCAGCTCCAACGCCCGCCGCGCCGCGATCTCCCCCAGCAGCAAACACCCCACCGGCTTCTCCCCCTCAATCAGCACGCCCCAAAGGTGGGGATCAAACCCGCTCGGCCCGCCCACCGCCTTGTGCCCCGCAATGATGTCCTCAATCTCCCGCACCCCCGACAACGCCGGGCAATCCAGCGTCTTCTCATAACTCCCCAATATCGCCCGCGCAAAAAGCGCATGCGTCCCCGCGCTGTACGGCTCCATCCGCAAATCCCCCGGCAACTGAAACTCCGGTGCATGCATCGGCGGCCGCCGCTCCATGTACGTCAGCGTCGCCAACTGCGTCAGCCCCGCCGCCGCAAACACCGTCTTCCCCGCCGCATCCGCCGGCTCCATCATCGATTGCACCAGCACAATCCCCGCCCGCCTCGCATCCTCCAGCGCCCCGGCAATCGCCGCCTCCGTCCCCTTCGCCGCCTCCGGAAACTCCGACAAACTCGGCCCAAACAGCATCGCCGTCCGCCCCGGCGACGGAACCCACAAACACATCCCCTCAATCACCTCTTCCCCCGCCAAATTCTTCCCCAGCGCCACCACTTGCCGCGTGTAATCCACCCCCACGCTCTGCGCATACGCCAGAAATCCCTCCACCTTCATCTCATGGTCCGCAACACTCCCCCGCATCGGCACCCCCGGCCGCACCTCCGGCCCACCCACCAGCACAAACAACCCGCGCCGCACCAGCGCCGCATCCTCCACCCCGCGCACCAGCCGATATCGCCCGCTCACTTCCATACGCCCAATTCTCAACCACCCGCACCCTCGAATCAATGCCGGCCCGCCCCGCCGACCCCTGATCTCCTGATACCACTGCTACACTGATACACTAATCCCTTGCCAACACCCACCCCACAAGTTACTTTCCCATTGTGAATCACTTCCCGCGGAGGTCCCCCATGCGCCGTCTCATCACCACCACCCTCATCACCGCTGCCCTCGTCAGCGCCGGCACCCTCTCCCTCGCCCCAAGCGCCCGCGCCTTCCCCACCCCCTCCATCGTCCCTGTCAGTTGGGAACTCAACTTCCGCCACGGCGACCTCCAGCGCCTCATCACCTCCGTCAACGGCCAAAGCAAAACCTTCTGGTACATGCGCTACACCGTCATCAACAACTCCGGCAAAGACGTCCTCTTCACCCCCGACTTCCAACTCTCCACCGACACCGGCCAGGTCCAAACCGCATTTAAAGACGTCCCCAACGAAGTCACCAATAGAATCACCGCCATGTACAAATCCGCCACACCCCTCTACGGTCCCAACGAAATCCTCGGCAAACTCCTCCAGGGCGAAGACAACGCCAAAGACGGCATCATCGTCTTCTCCAACATCGACCCCGCCGCCCGCGACTACCAGGTCTTCATCGCCGGCCTCTCCGGCGAAACCGCCCAGGTCGACAACCCCGTCACCCACAAACCCGCCGTCCTCCAGAAAACCCTCATCCTCGACTACACCGTCCCCGGCGAGGCCATCAACATCCAGCCCGCCCCCAAACTCAAAGCCGTCAAATGGGTCATGAAGTGACCCAAGGGAACCCGTAGCGTCAGCGCCGGCCGATCACCCTTTCGCATACCAGGCGCCTTCCTCGCGCAGGCGAACCCAACCCCTCGCGGAAAAAAAGCCCAGCGATCAGATCGCTGGGTCCCGACTCACGGATCCTTCCCCCGGAAACTCCAACCGCATCTCCGTCTCAATCCCCCGAAACCCCAACCGCTCATAAATCCCCCGCGCCTCCGCCATCGCATGCAACGTCACCCGCTGGCACCCGTGCCCCTTCGCATACTCAATCAACATCCCCATCAACCGCGTCGCAATCCCCCGCCGCCGATGCGTCGCGACCGTATACACATTCAAGATATGCCCCCGCACCCCGGTCAAATTATCCCCCGACGGCGGATACCGGTGATAAACCAGCCCCGCTACCCCGACGATCCGCTCCCCATCCAACGCAATCGCCGCCACATGCTCCCCATTCGCAAGATTCTCCGCAAAATACCCCCGCAGTGCCCCCGCCAACCCCTCCCGATCCGCCGGCACCCCATCAATAAGCGTAAGAAACTCGATGCGCAGTTCAACGAGTTGGGAAACGTGCGAGCTGGTGGCGAACTCGTAAGAAAGCATCCGCTGATTCTGATAAATTTGCCGGCCGATCGCAAAGAAAATCGTCGAGGTGCCTCGGCTCCGCCCCCCGCCAGAAAAAGTTTAGCCATCGATCGAAGATCGACGCGACCCCCTCGCAACGGGCCTGTCCTCGCACCTTCAGTCGCTCCGTGATGCCGACGAAGCCGAAGCCCGCCATCCAAAAAAACACAAAGGCCCTCCAACAAGCACTACCGGTATTATCCACAGGTACCAAGGCAAAGCCGGCGGGTAGATTATCCAAACGTCCTCAATCCCCCATCCCGCGAGAAACAAATAGCCTATCCCCGCACCTCCCAGCAACGAAACCATAGCCACGGCGCCGACTGGCCATAACTTCGGCCGATTATTTGATCCGCGCCCGGAATAACTTAGCACATTGGATCCTTGCTCACCCATCGCCACATCATACCGCGTTTCCTACCCCCTTGCTTCCAACCTACCTCCCCCGCTATACTACCCGGCTCGAAATTCCCAAAGCAGGCATCTGCACGCTCGACGCACGCAGAACGTAGCAAAAAGGACTCATCATGGCACATAAAAAAGGTCAAGGCTCCACCCGCAACGGCCGCGACTCCAACCCCCAGTACCTCGGCGTTAAAGCCTACGCCGGCGAAACCGTCACCACCGGCTCCATCATCATCCGCCAACGCGGAACCAAGTTTAAGGCCGGTAAAAACGTCGGCCTCGGCCGCGACGACACCCTCTTCGCCCTCGCCGACGGCAAGGTCCAGGTTCGCAACTACAAGGTCTCCATCGAGCCGGCGCCCGCCGCCGCCCCGACCGCCTGAGTAGAGCCGACGATCGTATCGCTGGAATCTGCTCTCCATTAGCAATCAGAGGCCCAGAAGTGCATCGCACTTCTGGGCCTTTTCTTTTTGCGGATGACACGCCATTCTGGCGCGGTACACTGCGGAGGTAGATCTACCGGACAAATTCTATGGGAGAACGACTCATGCTCGCAGTTATGGCTCTACAGTTGCTTCCCTGCGTTTGCATGCCCATCGGCGGGCTGATCGTGATTGCTGGCACCATCTTCTGGATCATGATGATCATCGAAATCGTCCAGAGGGAACCCTCCGAAGGCAACGACAAAATCATCTGGCTCCTCGTCGTCATCTTCCTCCACTGGCTCGGCGCCCTCATCTACTTCCTCGTCCGCCGCCCCGAACGCATCCGCAAATATGGAAGTTAGCGGGAAGAGGGGGGGACATTGCCAAGCGTGGGTACGTCATTGGCAATCTCCCCTGATCTCCGATAGGAATTGTAGGGATTCAGGGGTCGTTGAATCGTTAAGTCGTTGCGAGCGGGGGGGGGTGGAAATGGCCAAAGTACGCACGTGCTCGGCGATCTCCTGGCTTGGTGGTGGGGATTGCGGTTTTTGGGGTGAAAAATGGGGGTTGGGAGGGAAACGCGAGATGGTGGGGAAACGATCGCTTCGTGCCGGCATAGAATCGTCCGCTATGACTATGCGCTTCAAGACATTTCCGCGGGAGATGCTCACGTTTTTTCGGGGGCTGGAGAGGAACAACAATCGGGAGTGGTTTGGGCCGCGGAAGGAGATTTTTGAGCGGCGGGTTCGGGGGCCGATGATTGAGCTGGTGACGGCGCTGAATGAGAAGATGCGGTCGGTTTCGGCGGATCATGTGGCGGAGGAGCCGGCGCGGAATGTGTATCGGATTTACCGGGACACCCGGTTTTCGAAGGATAAGACGCCGTACAAGACGCACATTGCGGCGACGTTAGCGCATCGGAGTCTTCCGCGGCATGCGGGGGCCGGGTATTACGTCGAGGTGTCGCACCAGTATGTGGGGATTGCGGGGGGAATTTATATGCCGGGGGTGGAGGAGTTGCGGGCGGTGCGTTCGGCGATCGTTGCGGAGCCGAAGCGGTTTTTGGCGGTTGTTGAGAATGCCAAGCTGCGGAGGATGTTTGGGGGGTTGCAGGGGGAGCGGCTGACGCGGTTGCCGAAGGATTGGCAGTCTTATGCCGAGTCGCCGGTGGCGGATTATCTGAAGTTCAAGCAGTTTTATTGGTGGGTGGAGTTGCCGGCGTCGGTGGCGGTTTCGCCGCGGCTTTTCGGGACGGTGGTTCGCTATTTTGAGGCGATGACGGAGGGGATTGGGTGGTTCAATGGGGTTCTGCTGGCGGATCGAGCGGAGCAGGAAAAGCGAAGTCGCCCGTTGCGGCCGGCGCCCATGTGGTGAGGGATTGATCGTGTCCACTCGCGTGTTTTAAGCGTACAAAAAAATGTCGCGGGGAGGTGTGCAATATGTGATGTGCATGGTTCGCGACGACGCAAGCGTGGTCGCGGGCACAATCGGCGAGCGAGACATTGAACAGGTGAAGATTGATAAATGGCGGGTGGGGGTCACGGCGGGCTGTACTGCTCGTCGGAGACTTTTTCGAGCCAGTCGACGGCTTTGCCGTCGAGTTTTTCCTGGATGGCGATGTGGGTCATGGCGGTGGTGGGGGAGGCGCCGTGCCAGTGTTTTTCGCCGGGGGCGAACCAGAGGACGTCGCCGGGGCGGAGTTCTTCGATGGGTCCGTCCCAGCGTTGGGCCCAGCCGAAGCCGGCGGTGACGATGAGTGTTTGGCCGAGGGGATGGGTGTGCCAGTTGGTGCGGGCGCCGGGTTCGAAGGTGACGGCGGCACCGGCGACGCGGGCCGGGGCGGGGGCGTCGAAGAGGGGGTCGATGCGGACGGTGCCGGTGAACCAGTCGGCGGGGCCTTTGTTGGAGGGGCGGGAGCCGGGGCGTTTGATTTCCATTTTGGGTTCTCCTTACGGCATGAATCAGGACCGAATGGCGGAATTCTAGCGGGGTGCACCTTCCGGCGACCCCCCCCCGCCATCGCCGGCTTTATAAGGTGTCAGAGGTTGGTCATTTGTTCGAGCTTTTCGGGGTAGCGGGCGCCTTGCACGTGGATGTTGGCGGCGGCGGTGTTGATGTCGCGGAGATCGCCGGAGGTGAGCTGGACAGAAAGGGCGCCGAGGTTTTCGTCGAGCCGATGCAACTTCGTCGTGCCGGGGATGGGGACGATCCAGGGTTTCTGCGCGAGCAGCCAGGCGAGGGCGATCTGCGCGGGGGTGGCGTTTTTGCGTTGGGCGATGGCGGCGAGGAGATCGATGAGGGCCTGATTGGCCTTGAGCGCTTCGGGGGTGAAGCGCGGGAGGGTGCTGCGGAAGTCGGTTTTGTCGAACTTGGCGGTCTCGTCGATTTTTCCGGTGAGGAAGCCTTTGCCGAGCGGGCTGTAGGCGACGAGTCCGATGCCGAGTTCTTCGAGGGTGGGGAGGATTTCTTGTTCGGGGCGGCGCCACCAGAGGGAGTATTCGTTTTGCAGGGCGGCGACGGGCTGGACGGCGTGGGCGCGGCGGATGGTTTGGACGCCGGCTTCGGAGAGGCCGAAGTGTTTGACCTTGCCGGCGTGGATGAGTTCCTTCACGGCGCCGGCGACATCTTCGATGGGAACGGCGGGATCGACACGGTGCTGGTAGTACAGATCGATCACGTCTGTCCGCAACCGCTTGAGCGAGCCTTCGACGGCCTGCTTGATGTGAGCGGGCTGGCTGTTGAGGGGGGAGGCCCCGGGGCGGTTGTCGGGGCCGGCGAGGTCGAAGCCGAACTTGGTGGCGATGACGAGCTTTTTGCGGAAGGGGGCGAGTGCTTCGCCGACGAGTTCTTCATTGGTGAAGGGGCCGTAGACTTCGGCGGTGTCGAAGAAGGTGATGCCGCGGTCGACGGCGGCGTGGAGGAGGGCGGTCATTTCGGCTTTGTCTTTTGGCGGCCCGTAGGAGAAGGACATGCCCATGCAGCCGAGGCCGAGGGCGGAGACCTTGAGGTTCTTTCCGAGAGTGCGGGATTGCATGAATGGACTCCGTATAAGCTATGGTATTTATATATATTACTTGGTTTGGAACATGCCGAGCGTGGAATTGGAGAGTTCTTCAAAATCTTCAAGCTCCTGCAGCCGGGCCTGCAATGCGGGCCTGACCACTGCGAGGGCATCGCTGCCGGCGTGGAATTGTTTGGGCGGCTTTGTCATGCCGGCGATTTTGACGAGGGCGTCGCCGAGCTTTTCCGGGTCGCCTTGTTGCGTTCCATTGTAAGCGGACCAGATATCTTTGGGTTTTCCGTCGGAGGCGTAGTCGTCAATGGCGCGGGCGGGCCATTTAACGTTTCGTTCGTCGAGAAGATCGGTGCGAAAGAAGCCTGGTTCGACGAGAGTGACTTTGACGCCGAAAGGCTCAACTTCGGCGGCGACGCACAGGGAGAGGCCCTCCACCGCGAACTTGGACGCGGCGTAGGCGGCGCAATGCTTGAATCCCACGACGCCGGCGACGGAGCTGATATTCATGACGTGGCCGGATCGCTGTTTTCGCATGCCGGGTAGAACGGCTTGCATCACGTTTACGACGCCATAGAAATTCGTCGCCAGTTGGCTTTGAATTTCGGGAACGGACATTTCTTCAAAATTGCCAAGCAGGCTGTAGCCGGCGTTATTGACCGCGACATCGATGCGGCCAAATCTTTTCAATGCCTGGTCGACGGCGGCTTGGGCTTGTGACGCATCGACGACATCCAACTGGAGGAAGGCGAGGTTGTCGCCGTTCGTCGCCGCAACGTCGCGGAACGCATTGCGGACCTTATCGAGATTTCTTCCGGTCGCCACGACGCGGTGACCGGCGCGGAGCGCGGCTTTGGCGATTCCGGCGCCGATGCCACTGCCGGCGCCAGTAATGAACCACACTTTGCTCATATTTCAGTTCCTTTCAGCGGGGCGTTTATTTTTCGGCTTGATATTGATCGCCGGTGACTTTTTCGAGCCAGAGAGCACATTCCGGCGATGCCATCGCCGGCTTTTTGCGTCACTCCGACTTCAGCGAGGCCATGTCGATGGAGAAGCGGTATTTGACGTCGGCTTTGAGGAGGCGTTCGTACGCTTCGTTGACCTTTTGGATGGGGATGATTTCGACGTCGGAGGTGATGTTGTGCTGGCCGCAGAAGTCGAGCATTTCCTGGGTTTCGGGGATGCCGCCGATGGGCGAACCGGAGAGGCTGCGGCGTCCCATGATGAGTCCGAAGGCGGAGAGGGCGAGGGGTTTTTCGGGTGCGCCGACGAGGGTGATGTTGCCGTCGCGTTTGAGGAGGTTGATGTAGGCGTTGATGTCGTGGTTGGCGGAGACGCAGTCGAGGATGAAGTCGAAGCTGCCGGCGTGTTTGGCCATGTCGTTGGCGTCGCGTGAGAGGACGACCTGGTCAGCGCCGAGTCGGCGGGCGTCTTCGGTTTTGCCGGGGGAGGTGGTGAAGACGACGGTGTGTGCGCCGAGTGCGTGGGCGAATTTGACGCCCATGTGGCCGAGTCCGCCGAGGCCGACGATGCCGACTTTTTTTCCCTTGGTCACGCCCCAGTGGCGCATGGGGGAGTAGGTGGTGATGCCGGCGCAGAGGAGCGGGGCGGCTCCGGCGAGATTGAGATTGGAGGGGACGCGGAGGACGAAACGTTCGGTGACGACGATGCTGTCGGAGTAGCCGCCGTAGGTGACGGGAGCGGCGTTGTGCTTATCGGGGAAGTTGTAGGTGAAGGTGGGGTTGGGGCAGAACTGTTCAAGACCCTCGCGGCAGTTGGGGCAGGTGCCGTCGGAGTCGACCATGCAGCCGACGGCGGCGAGGTCACCGATTTTGAATTTCTTCACAGCGGAACCGACCTTGGTGACGCGGCCGACGATTTCGTGTCCGGGGACGCAGGGGTAAACGGTGGGCATAACCTCTTTCCATTCGTTGCGGACCTGGTGGAGGTCGGAGTGGCAGATGCCGCAGAAGAGGATTTCGATCTGGACGTCGTGCTCGGTGGGTTCGCGGCGTTGAATGGTGTCGGAGGAGAGCCCGGAGGTGGCGCTGGCGGCGGAATAGGCTTTGGTCTTGTACATATTCTGGTTCTCCTATTGCTTGCGGTTGGCTATGGAACTTCTGCCCAGCGATTGGAGCAGAGTCCAATTGGTTCGGCGAAGGCGATCATGTGTGCTTACCGAACACTCGTCACTGTAGGCACGCAGTGAGGCGGGGCGATAGAACGATCCTCGGAGATGCTTGTATAATTCTCCAAAGGGCGTTGCGGGCGGGGGAATCGATGGTGAAGGGGTTTATGATGCCGGGCATGAAGAACAGCGAACAGCAGAGCCAACGGATGCAGGCCGACCGGGAGGAACTGGCGGAGCGGATCAAGCGGGCGGTGGTGCGCGAGGGTTCGGTTGAGGCGCAGCGGGGGGTGCATCTGTACCGGGTGTGCGCGCCGACGGAGCCGGTGTATGGCGTGTCGCAGTCATCGTTCTGCGTGATTGCTCAGGGGAGCAAGCAGGTGCTGATCGGCGGGGATCGGTTTCGTTACGACCCGGCGCATTACCTGATCAGCACGGTCGGGTTGCCGACGATCAGCCAGATTGATGTGGCGTCGCCGGAGCGGCCGTACCTGGGGTTGCGGCTGGTGTTGGATCCGGCGGTGGTGACGTCGGTGATGGTGGAGTCGGGGCTGGTGGATGTGAGCGGAGATGGCGGGGTGCGGGCGGTGGATGTGAGCGCGCTGGATGCGAAGCTGCTGGATGCGACGCTGCGGCTCGTGCGGCTGATCGAAACGCCGGGGGAGTATCGCGTGCTTGGGCCGATGGTCGTGCGGGAAATTATGTATCGCCTGCTGACGGGCGCGCAGGGGAGTCGCATGCGGCACCTGGCGACGTTCGGCGGGCATGAGCACCGGATGGTTCAGGCGGTGACGAAGCTGCGGGAGAACTTCGACAAGCCGCTGCGGATCGAGGAGATAGCGCGGGAACTGGCGATGAGCGTCTCGGGGTTCCACGCGCACTTCAAGGCGGTGACGGCGATGAGCCCGCTGCAGTTCCAAAAGCAGTTGCGGCTTCAGGAGGCGCGGCGGCTGATGATCAGCGAGAACCTGGATGCGGCGCAGGCGGGGTATCGGGTGGGGTACGATGATGCGTCGCACTTCAGCCGGGAGTACAAGCGGCAGTTCGGGAAACCGCCGATGCGGGATGTGGAGAGGCTTCGCGAGGCGGCGATGGCGTGATGTCGTCGGGGAAGAGCTAAAAACAAGAGGTTCGCTCGGGGGCGAACCTCTTTGGTGCTTTATGGGGGTTGGGTTGCGGTGGATGGTTACTTCTTTTTCCTGGCGGCGGCTTTGATCAGCGGGGCGAGGGGGTTGGGTTGAACGGTTTCGGCGAGGAGGCCGGTGCTGGTTTTGTAGGTGGCGTCGCCGGAGTAGACGGCCTTGAAGTTGTGGAGGCCGGTGGTGGTGGGGGTGAAGGCGAAGGAGGCGGCGGAGTTGGCGTTGAGGGAGACGGCGCCGAGGCGGGTGCTGCCGTCGTAGAAGGTGATGGTGCCGGTGCGGGCGAGGGTTGCACCGCCGGCGGCAACGGAGGCGGTGAGGGTGAGGGACTGGCCGACAATGGGGACCGCGTTGGAGGCGGCGAGGGAGGTGGAGGTGGGGATGTGGGTGCCGGCGGGCTGGACGGTGATGGAGCGGGTGGTGGCGGACTGGAGCGTGCCGGAGGTGACTTTGAGGGTGTAGGTGCCGGCCTTGGAGATGGTGAGGTTGGAGAAGGAGGCGACGCCGTTGACGGAGGTGACGGTTTTGGTTCCGCCGAGGACTGCACCGTTGGGATTGGTGAGGGAGATGGTGATGGCGGAGTTGGCGGCGGAGAGGTGTCCGGCGGAGTCCAGGAGCTGGACGGTGATGGTGGAGATGGGTTTGCCGGCGTTGACCGTGAGCTGGGGTTGCTGGGTGATGGCGAGTTTGACGGGGGGAGCGGTAACGACGATGGGAGCGGAGTAGCTGGTGATGGCTCCCGGGAGTGTGGCGCCGAGGGTGAAGTAGCCGGTGGTGTTGGAAATGTTGAGTCCGGAGACGGTGACGATGCCGGCGACGGCGTTGGTGATGAGGGTGCCGCCGATTTTGCCGCCGAGGGGTCCGCCGACGAGGGAGAGGCGTGCGGGGGCGGTGCTGTTGGCGACGAAGTTACCGGCGGCATCCTCGACCTGCATGACGAGGCCGAAGTTGGAGGAGGAGGCGACGGTGGTGGGCTGCTGCATGAAGGCGAGTTGTGCGGCGGGGCCGGTGAGGACGTCGAAACTGCCGGAGGTGGCGGAGGTCATGCCGCTGCCGGAGATGGAGAGCGTGTAGGTCCCGGTCTTGTTGATCGTGACGTTGCTGAAGGTGGCGAAGCCGTTGGCGGCCTGAACGGTGGCGGTGCCGATGATAGCGCCGGGTCCGGAGGCGGTGGAGATGGTGACGTTCGAGACGTCGGTGGTGGCGGTGTTTCCGAATTGATCCGTGAGGAGAGCGGTGATGGTGGGGGAGAAGGCCTGGCCGGCGGTGATGTTGGAGGGGGCCTCCTGGAAAGTGAGGTGGGCGGCGGCGGCGGGATTGACGAGGAAGGAGTTGGAAGTGGCGGTGAAGTTGCCGGAGGCGGCGGAGAGGGTGTAGTTACCGGCGGCGGTGAGGAGGAGGTTGGAGAAAGTGGCGATTCCGGCGACGGCATGGACGGTGGTGGTACCGCCGACGCTGCCGGGTCCGGAGGCGGTGGAGATGGTGACGTTGGAGGTGTTGGTGGTGATGACGTTGCCGAAGCCATCTTCGACAGCGACGGTGACGCCGGGGGAAATGGCGACGCCGGCGACGACGGTGGAGGGTTGCTGGATAAGGGCGAGCTGAGCGGCAACGCCGGACTGAACCATGAAGCTGTTGGAGGTGAAGTTGCTGAGAACGTCCTGGGGATCGGCGGCGGCGAGCACGAAGGTGCCGGCGGTGTTGATTTTAACGTTCGTGAAGGCGGCGACGCCGTTGACGGCGGCGAGGGTGGTGATACCGACGAGGGTGCCGTTGCCGCTGGCAATGGTTAGGGTGATGTTCGAGTCGGTGTTGACGACGGTGCCGTTGGCGTATTCGATGCTGACGGTGACCGGGCCGGCGATGGGGAGGCCGGCATTGCTGAGCGTGGGCTGCGTGGTGAAGACAAGTTGAGTGGGGGCCTGGCTGATGGTGAAGGAACTGGAGGTGACATTGGAGGCGCCATCGCTGGCGGAGGCGGAAAGGGTGTAATTGCCGGCGGCGCTGAGGGAGATATTGCTGAAAGTGGCAACGCCGTTGACGGCCGTTACGGTGACCGTGCCGCCGATGGTGCCCGGGCCGGAGGCGACGGAGAGCGTGATGTTGGCGTTGTCGGTGGTGAGGATGCTGCCGAACTGATCTTCAATCGTGACGGTGATGGCCGGAACGATGGCGTGGTGGGGCAGCGCGGTGGAAGGCTGCTGGGTGAAGACGATAGTGGGGACCGCAGCCAGGGATTGGACGAGCGTATTGGCGATCGGGGAGCCGCGGCCGGTGACGAGGTCGTATCCGGTTCCGGCGAGGAAGCCGTTGCTGCCGGAGGTAATGTCGTGGAAGTTTGAGGAGGCAATGGAGTAGAGGCGTGGGAGTGTGTTGGCGCGGCCGTCGAGGGACGCGCCGCCTGAGATGGCGCGGCCCTGATTCACGATGGAAATGATGCCGGCCCAGCAGGGACAGGAGAGGCTGGTTCCACCGACCTGGAACCATGGGGCGGAGGAGCCGAAGTCGTAGGTATCGTAGATGGGGACGCCGGTGTTGGGGTCGGCATCGGAGGAGACGTCGGGTTCGGTGCGCGAGGAGTTGCTTTGGGTGACGACGCCGCGCTGGTAGGAGGGCTGAGCTTCGTAGAGGCTGATGCCGCCGCCGCCGCCCTCGACACCGGGGGAGCCGGACCAGCCGGTTTCACTGAGGTAGGTGCCGGTGCTGCCGACGTAGAGGCTGGTGCCGCCGACGGCGACGACGTTGGGAGAGTAGGCGGGGTAACCGCCGGGTGCGGCGGAGTCGCCGGTGGAGGCGAGGAAAGTGACACCGGCATGACCCGCGGGGGTGGTGAAGGTGGAGTCGAATTGCGTCTCACCGGAGAATTCGTCGCTACCCCAACTCATACTGACGGCGCTAACGCCGGGAGCTGTTTTGGCGTAGTTGACCGCCGTGTAGAGGTTATCGGAGGCGTCATTGGCTTCGACGAGGAGGATGTTGGCGCCGGGGGCGATGGAGTGGGCCCATTCGATGTCGAGGGCTTCTTCGACTTCCCAATCGTCGCCTTTTGAGCCGGGGTCGGTGCCGGGGAGGTTCGAACCACCGGTCTGGTTGACCTTTTTGAATGTCGGGCCGCCGGCGGTGTTCATGGTGGGGAGGCCGAAGTGTGTGCTGAAGGCATTGAGATCGGCGAGGGCGGTGGGGTAGTCGTAGGCGTCGACGATGGCGATGGTTTGGCCGGTGCCGTCGCCAACGACGGAACCAAACGTGATCTGGTCGATGCCGTAGGCTTTGCGCATTTGGGCGGGGGTGATGCCGGAGGGAGAGGAAGTGGAGTAGGGAGAGAGGGTGCCGGAGCTGGTGAGAGAGGGGCTGGAGTCGAGGGAGATATAGTGCGGGGTGGCGCCGGTAGCGGAGTGGATCGGCTGGATCAGGAGGCCGGTGGAGGTGAGTTGGAAGGGAGTTCCGGCGGGGAGAGCCGCGGTGATGTCCGAGGTTGTCAGGAGCGAGCCGGAAAGGAGGGTCCGCTGTTCCAACGATTCGAGCAGAGAGCGGCCTTTGCATGCGTGGGAAAGGGATTTGCGGGAAAGCGTCCGTACCAAGCGAGTGGCCATCTCAACCTCCGATGACACGAAAGATGCAGTTCTGAAGGGGCACATGGTTGCGCGTGAAGGGACACCGGTGTGGAAGCGTGGTCGTGCCGGCGCATTGAGGAAGCAACGACGAGGGTGACATCCGGGCCTTCTCCTGGGATCGTGTTGTAAGACGGCGGTTCCCGGCGCATCGGGGAGTAGCCGTCATGTGGGAGGAAGTGGAGCTGCCGAATACAGCTATTCCGCCGCACGTAACATAAGCACAGCAGAGCTTTTCACGCAAGGACTTGATGACGGAAAAACGAAGATTTCGGGAAAGGGGCTGAGGATGCGGGTCCTCCGGTTTTCAGTGGGTATCCAGAGAGGCCTGTTGTTCCTTACGCGAGCTTTACACGGGCTTTATACTTGACGGAATGACGGAGCGATTCTTTCACACGCGGCTGGCGCCGAGTCCGACGGGGGCGCTGCACCTGGGGCATGCGCGGACGTTTCTGCTGACGTGGTGGACGGCGCGGCAGGCGGGGGCGCGGATTTCGATGCGGATGGAGGATCTGGATGCGGGGCGGGCCAAGGCGGAGAGCGTGGGGCAGGCGTATGCGGATTTGCGGTGGCTGGGGATGGATTGGGATCCTTTCCCGGAAACGCCAAACACAAAACTCAAAACACAAAACGAAGTCGTGCAGTCGGAGCGGATGGGGTTGTATGCGGAGGCGCTGCAGCGGTTGTGGGAGCGGGGGGCGGTTTATCCGTGTGTGTGTACGCGGGCGGATATTGCGGCGAGCGTGGCGGGGAGCGTGGGGGCGCCGCATGAGGGGGAAGGAAATGTGCGGTATCCGGGGACGTGCCGAGGGAAAACGCAAAACGCAAAACGCCAAACGCAAAACGTGGAGGAGGTGGAGCGGATGGTGCGGGAGGAGACGGGGAAGAAGGTGTGTTGGCGGTTGCGCGTCGAGGAAGGCGTGGTGGGGTTTGAGGATCTGGTGGCGGGGCGGCAGGGGTTTGATGTGGGGGCGGAGGTGGGGGATTTTCCGGTGACGCGGTTTGAGGGGGTGTGGCCGCGGCCGGCGTATCAACTGGCGTGCGTGGTGGATGATCATGCGATGGGAATCGATCTGGTGATGCGGGGGGATGATTTGTTGTCGAGCACGCCGCGGCAGATTTTGCTTTATCGTGCTTTGGGGTGGGAGCCGCCGAAGTTTGCGCATGTGCCGCTGGTGATTGGGGCGGATGGGAAGCGGTTGGCGAAGCGGCACGGGGAGTCGCGGATAGCGCAGTTTCGGGAGCGGGGGGTAAGTGCGGAGCGGGTGGTGGGGTGGGTGGCGTGGCGGAGCGGGCAGAGTGATTCGTTGCGGGAAATGAGTGCGGCGGAGGTGCTGGGGCGGTTTGATCTGGGGCGGGTGCCGCGGGAACGTATTGTGTTGGGGGAAGAGGATTTGGCGTGGTTGATGTAGGATGGTCGTCAGCGGAGGATTTCCGTACGCAGGTGGTTGTAATTCAGGACAGCAAGATTCCGTTTTTCCAGTAATCCAATGAGGGGGAGGTCCACTGTAACGATCACGGTCTCGTTATCCGCGTGCGATGCGATCGCCAAATCAGTGAATCCGTACCGCAAGAGAGCGTCATCAGCGGCAATTCGTTTGGCTGGCACGTAATGTTCCTCAATGAGGTCAATCTCCTCACGGATGGCGGTCTGGAGCCGATGACTTTCAGAAGGTGGAAGCGTTTTGAAGAATGGTTCGAGGAGGTTGAAGGATTCTGCAAGGATAGCGGGCGTTGATCGCCGCCGTCGAAAACGAGAAACGAGATATAAGAGACGGCGGCCGTCGGTGGAAGTAAAGGCCTCTGTCCGTTTTGCCCTTCCAATGCGATAGATGTCAAGGCAAGCAACTGTGTAAACAACCATTAAGTTTGTGTCGAGCAGGATGGCATTCCGGCCGAGCAATGGATAGGCGGCATAAAGCGACTCAGAAAATTCAGACATGAAGGGTGCGAATCCTCATGGCCAACACTTCGCCGGTATCTCTATCGATCGTAAAGATCTTGTACTGCCGGATCATTTTTGATTGAGTCATAATCCAGGCATCCTCTTGCGGCGCATTGGCAAGAAAACTGAGCGTGATCAGCCAGTTGTTTTCCTCAGACTCCACTTCTTCCAGGCGGATATCGGCGACCTCGCCAAAGAGTTCGACGAGATATTGTCTGGCGCGGTGGGCGGCGTCCTTGATCGACAGCATGTGAGTCATCCTTGAGAAGCACTATCAATCGGATTATAGCACATGCGCGGGCGGGCCGTCTTACAGGAAAAGGAAGAAATGGAACGAAGATGCCCGATGATGGTAGAATGGATGATGGGTATTGTGTGAGGAATTGGTTATGGGTCTCGTTGAACGTATGCAGCGGTGGATTCGCGGATCCGAGCCGACGCTCGTCGATTACGAGGGATTGGCGCAGCAGCAGGGGATGAACCCTGGTGCGGCGGTGTTGCATGCGGAAGAGGGGTTGAATGCGGTAGTGGGGCGGGTGGGTCCAACGACGCCGATGAGTGGGGCGGGGAATTACAAGATACAGCAGTCGTATGATTCGCTCTTGAACACCGTGCAGGAATTGCGGGCGGCGCTGGATGGCCAGGCGCGGCGGCAGGAGGAGTTGTTCTCGCGTCTGAGCACCTTGCCGGCGGCGGCGGAGGCGTTGCCGCAGGCGAGCAAGATGCAGGCGGACATGCTGAAGATGATCAACGACCGGCTGTCGATGCACGCCGAGCAGCAGCGCAAGGTGAGCGACGTGGTGCAGGCGATCGGGCCGAAAAAGGGGGAGCATACGGAGATGCTCCAGAGCATCCGCGAGCAGATCGAGATGGGGAATGAGATTGATCGGCAGTTGGTGGAGTCCTTCAATCGCTTTTCGATGATGATCGACCGCCTGCAACTGGCGAACAACCATGCGGTCGATGCGCTGCAGCAGGTGCGGGACAGCTATGCGGCGTCGGCGATGCAGATGCAGGAGTGGATTGAGAAGAGCAAGAATCGGGCGGGGTGGATGGTGGGTGGGGCGTTCGTGATGGCGGGGTTGAGCTTGTTGATCGCGCTGTATTTGTTAATGCGGTGAGTGCGCGGTGTGGGGAAGTGGATAGGGTGTTGGCAAGGAGGCCGCGGGGATGTGGAAAACCTGTCATCAAAATCTTGTTGTTGAAATGAGCGGCATGGGCCGAAAGTCCGTGGTAGGCTCTATGGTTTCACCAACGAATTGAAAGGCGATATGTCCACGTTTCCGACAACTGCGCGTCCGAAGCCGTTTGGCCTTGCTGGGGGCGCCGAGGGGGTGCAGCTCGTGGATCGGATGCCGCCGCATGATTTGTCGGCGGAGGCGGGGGTGCTGGGGTCGATGATCATCGATCCGCAGGTGACGGGTCCGGTCTGCATGTTTCTGCAGAAGCCGGACATGTTTTTCAAGGAAGAGAATCAGATTGTCTTCCGCGTGCTCAGCGAGTTGTTTGAGAGCAACACGCCGATCGATGCGATGATTCTGCACTCGACGCTCAAGACGAAGAATCTGCTGGAGCAGGTGGGGGGGATTGAATACATCAAAGAGCTGGCGAACGCGGTGCCGACGTCAGCGCATGCGGAGTATTACGCGGCGATCGTCAAAGAGAAGGCGATGCTGCGGAGCCTGATCACGGCGTGCACGACGACGCTGCGGGATTGTTACGAGTCGGGCGATCCGGCGGCGACAGTTCTGGATCGCGGCGAGGGGCGGATTTTTGAGATCGCGCAGCAGAAGACATCGAACCAGGCGGTGCCGCTGACGGATGTGCTGCATGAAACGTTTGAGATGCTGGATCGGCAGACGGGGGAGCATTTTTCGGGGGTGCAGAGCGGGTTCATTGAGCTGGATAATCTGACGAGCGGGCTGCAACGCGGGGAGATGATCATCATTGCGGCGCGGCCGTCAGTAGGAAAGACGAGCTTCGCGATGAATATCGTGGAGCACGTCGGCATCGACAAGAAAAAGGCCTGCGCGGTGTTTTCGCTGGAAATGTCGAAGCAGCAGTTGGCGCAGCGCATGTTGTGCTCGCGCTCCGGCGTCGATTCGCACAAACTGCGGCGCGGGATGTTGTCGAAGCAGGACCGGGATCGGCTGAGCTATGCGGTGGGGGAGTTGTCGCAGGGGCAGATTTTTATCGATGACACGCCGGGGTTGACGCTGATGGATCTCCGCACGAAGGCGCGGCGGTTGAAGCTGCAGTACAACATCGAGTTGATTGCGCTGGATTATCTGCAGTTGATGGAGGCGCCGGGGAGGGCGGACAATCGGCAGCAGGAAATCGCGACGATTTCGCGCGGGGTGAAGGCGCTGGCGCGCGAGCTGAATGTGCCGGTGTTGTGTTTGTCACAGTTGAATCGAGCGAGCGAATCGGAGCAGCGGTTGCCGCGGACGAGCGATTTGCGCGAATCGGGGAGTATCGAGCAGGATGCGGACGTGGTGATGCTGCTGCACCGCGAGGCGGTGATGCATCGCGGGGACCAGGAGTGGATGGATGCGAATCCGGACAAGATCAATGAGGCGATTGTGATTGTGGCGAAGCAGCGTAACGGGCCGTGCGACAACGTGAAGCTGACGTTCATGTCGAGCCAGACACGGTTTGTGAATTACAATCCGGGCGTATGAGGGGCGGGGACGCAAAAGAACAGTGTATAAAAAAACACCCGCTGATGAGGCGGGTGTTGTTCTTGTGTTCGACGCAAAGCTTGATTCGCTTCCAAATGTTACTGGTTCGGCTGGGTGGTCGGGGCGGTGGTGGATTCCGGATTGGTTCCGGCGGGGGCTTTTTCGGGTGCGGAGGTGTTGTCGACATCGTAATTGTAGTCGGGCTTGTATTTCCACTCGATGACGCCGGGCTGCGGGGAGGGGATGATGGCGCCGCTGGAGGGGAGGAAACCAAGGTAGACGGGGTTTTGGCTGAGACGTTCGGTGGTGCGCTGGGCGAGGGGCGGTTCAAGGACCATGAGGACGGGGAGGGCGACGGTGTTTACGTAGAACCAGGGGAATTCAATGGCGGTGGTTCCCAAGTCGCCGGCGTAGGTGCCGTCGTTCTGGGTGATCGGGAGCTGCTTTTGGAGATCGTAGAAGTAGACGGGATTGTGTTTGACCAAGGGGTCGACGTAGGTGACCTGTTCGTCCGGCCAGGCGCGATGGGGGTAATTGTCGAGCGGGGCGATTTCACCCCAGTAGTGGCCGATGGACCAGGGGGTTCCCGGAACGGGGGTGGAGCCGGGGGTGGGCGCTTTGCCGGGGTGCTCATTAAGGGGGGGGACAGGGCCGCCGCCGTAGTTGTACTGGTCGTAATCGTTGGTGGGGGTGCGGAAGTGCGACCAGGTCCAGGAGCCGGCGTCGGCGGTGACTATTGGGGTGGAGCCGGGGGCATTGGGGGTTGGCTTGGGCGTGGCGCGGGACTGGCCGGGGAATTCGGTGCGGCCGGTGGGCATTTCGCGTTGTTCGGGCTCGGTGACGCGTTTGTCGGCGTTTTCCTTGGCCTTTTCGTCCGGGGTGAGGATGTTCTGGGTGCGCGGGCGGGTGGGGGCGGATTCGTCAGCTTCGCAGCCGTTCATCATGCCGGTAGCGAGGACGGCGGCGGCGAGCAAAACGGCGTGGGCGGAGAGGCGGGATTTCATGAGAGACTCCTGTGACCGAGTGCTGGAGCTTATTCTATTTCGATCCGGTGGAGCGTGCCACTTGAAGGAATGCGAATAACCGGGAAAGGGCGGGCCTGGGGTCTAGGGTTTGGGGTCTGCGGAGGGGGAGTGCGGGTGTTGTGTAAGAGCGGGGTTTGGCGGGACGGGGTCGTAACCGCCGTGGGTGAAGGGGTGGCAGCGGGTGATACGGCGGGCGGTCATCCAGGCGCCGCGCCACGGGCCCCAGGTGCGGATGGCGTCGAGGCCGTAGGCGCTGCAGGTGGGTTGATAGCGGCACTGTCCGCCGAGGAAGTGGCCGAGGGTGAGGCGGTAGAGGTGGATGAGGGCGAGGAAGAGGGATTGGAATGCGCGCGCGAGCATGCTGGCAGTATAGCGGTTACTTGCGCCAGGAGATGTAGAAAGCGCAGGCGGCGCCCAGGGCAATAATGAGCAGATGGAATGCGTAAACTTCCGACAGGTGGTTGAGGAAATAAGGAAGGGAATCGTCCACGCGCATGGGAAGAATCCACCATTCGGCGAGGATTCCACCGGCGAGGGCAATTATTCCCGTGATGGCGCCGGTAATCCAGTTTCCACGTCTTGCAAAGAGAATGGCGCCGAAACCGGTGAGGATGCCGACGACGATGACCGCGTAGAGGCCGGAGTGGAAGGCGAGACTGGAGGCAAAAATGCCAGCGGCAGCGCCGAGCATGGCGCCGGCGCCAGAGAGCGGATATATGAGCACATCGCTCCACGAAAGCTCGCGTTGGGCGGGCGGTGGCGGCGTTGGCACGACGGGGTTTGGTTGGCTCATGGCAACTCCTTCTCACCGGCGGAATTGTAACGGTTGCCGGGGGGATTCGCTTCAATAAAGACGGACTCTATAATGGGTTGTTTTCACGTCTTTCAGGATTTCTTGAAATGGCTGCGCCTGCCCCTGTTTCCCAGCCTGCTCCTTCCGCTGAGGCGGCGTGGACGGATCCGCTGTTGGCCAATCCCCATGCGGTGGAGGACAAGGCGGCGCGCGTCAACAAGATGTTCTCGGCGATCGCGCCTTCGTATGACCTGAACAACCGGCTGCATTCGCTCTGGATGGATCAGTATTGGCGCAACGTGGCAGTGAAGATGGCGGGGGTCAAGGCGGAAGATCGGATCGTGGATGTGGCGTGCGGGACGGGGGATTTGACGGTGAAGTTTGCGGAGGAGGCGTTTGGGTTCGAGTCGCCGGCACGAGCGGCAAGCGTGATCGGCATCGACTTCACTTACGAGATGCTCCCGCTGGCGCGCAACAAGTGGCAGCGGCACAACATCGTCGAGCACGAAACGCGCAACCCCGAAGAGAATCCCGGCGCCGCTCAATTCGTGCAGTTCCTGCAGGGAAATGCGATGGCCCTTCCGCTTCCGGACAGTTCTGTCGATGTTCTTTCGATCGCCTTTGGCATTCGAAATGTGGCGGATTGGGGCGCTGCGATTGACGAGTTTGCGCGCGTGCTGAGGCCGGGCGGGCGATTGATCATTCTGGAGTTTTCGCTGCCGACGAATCCGTGGATGTGCAGCCTCTACAATTTTTATTTCCGCAAAATCATGCCGGTGACGGCCACGCTCATCAGCCGTGACAAGACGGGGGCGTACAAGTATCTGCCGCAGTCGGTGAACACGTTCATCAGCCGGGAGGCGATGCAGGAGCGCATGCGGACCGCGGGCTTCGGCGACATCGTCGCCCGCCCGCTGACTTTCGGCATCTGCGTCTGCTATAGGGGAGTTCGCCAATGATGTTTTGCGTTTTGCGTTTTGAGTTTTGAGTTTTCGGTATGCGAAGTCCCGAGCACATTCTTCGACACGTGGTGCGCTGCGATTGGCGCTGCAAGCATTGCCGGGAGGTTATTGGCTCCGAGCGCGTGGCTCATTACGGGGCGGAGCTTCCGGATCTGATCAAGCCGACGTGGTTCTTTGCGAGTATGTCGCTGCTCGATCATCTGCGCGATTGCCGGCACGCTGATTTCTCCGCGGAGCTGCGCGAGCTCTACGGCGAGGATTTTCTGAACCACCCGCAGATCTACGACTGGTACAACCAGCACGCCCTCATCGAGCGGCACTTCGTGGCGCAGGAGGAGCTGGAATGATCGGCAAAACGTTGAGTTTCCCGTGGTGGCTCGAAGCATCTCTCATCGTGCTGATGGGCGTGATGGCCGTGGTGGAATGGCGCGGCGGGTCGTGGGGATGGGCGCTGGTCTTCGGGGCGGGATGCGCGGCATTCGGCATCTCCGCGGTGGCGCGGGCGTTCTCGGGAGAGAATCATGGCGGATCGTAAACGCATCATTGTCGCGATTACCGGGGCGTCCGGGGCGCTCTATGCGAAGCGGCTGATCGAATCGCTGGTGGCGGCGGATGTGGAGATTTTTTTGATCGTGTCGCAGATCGGCCGGCGCTTGCTGCATGATGAACTCGGATTGGAGAGCGGCGGATCGCTCGATCTCGCGGCGCTGGCCGGTACCGAGGTTCACGGCATCACGCTGCTGCCGTACAAAGACGTCGGGGCCTGCGTGGCGTCTGGAAGTTTCAAATCGGACGGCATGGTCGTAGTGCCCTGCTCAAACAACAAGCTTGCGGAGTTCGCGCACGGGCTGGGTGACAACCTGATTTCGCGCGCCGTGCAGGTGGTGCTCAAGGAGCGCCGGCGGCTGGTGATCGTCCATCGCGAAATGCCGCTGGGGGTGATCGAGATCAAGAACATGCTGGAACTGGCGCAGGCGGGGGCGATTATCTGTCCGGCGAATCCCGGGTTTTACACGCTGCCGCAGACGGTGGACGATGTGGTGAACATGGTGGTCGGGCGGGTGCTGGACCTGCTCGACATTGAGCATCACCTGCACGCGCGGTGGAACGGGAAGAACGCCGCGGCGGAAAATGATTGATTCACCGGCAGCACTTTTATAACATGCTTAAAGCAGTAAATTTACTGAAGGCGCTTTATGCTCTTGCTCCAGGAAATCCGCTCCCTGTCTGAATTCATCCGAACCGCCAAAGCATCCGTAAAGCGTTTGCGAAAGACCGGTCGGCCCGAAGTCCTTACTGTGAACGGGAAAGCCAGCATCGTCGTCCAGGACGCCGCCGCCTATCAGACACTCATGGATGAACTGGAGGATGCCCGCACCAGGGAATCGATCCGCCAGTCCGAACGCGGTGAAGTATTGCCGTTGAAAGAAGCCTTCGCCCTGCTCCGGAAACGTGCGACAGAGCGTCGTAAAAAATGACGTACCGCATCGACCTGACCGTTCAGGCACTCGCCGATCTGGAGTCCATTCACGAGGGCATTGCAGAGCACTCTCCACAAGCCGCCGACCGTGTCTATGACCTCCTGCAAAAATCATTCGAATCTCTCGCCGACTTTCCCAACCGCCATCCCCGAGCCCGCGAATCCGCGCGCGAATCGACCGAAATTCGACAATACGTTGACGGGCGGCACCGCATCCTCTTCCGGGTGCTCGCGGATTCTGTTCAAATACTCCGCGTTCGACACGTCGCACAAGACGATCTCAAACCTGGCGAGCTAAACTAACCCATGAATCTCCTCGCCCACGCCATCCTCTCCCCCCCGGACGACGCGATTCTCGTCGGCAACCTCGTCGCCGACTGGGTGAAGGGCCGCGCCCGCCGAACCCTTCCTCCCGGCATCCAGGCGGGATTTGCGTTGCATCGCCGCATTGACGATTTCACGGACATGCATCCGCTCGTGGAATTGTGCTCCGCCCGGCTGAGCGACAAATGGGGCCGCTATTCGCCGGTGCTCGTGGACATTTTCTTCGATCATCTTCTGGCGGCGAACTGGCGGGACCATCATGCCGAGCCGATCGAGAGTTTTGTGCGGCGCGTCTATCGGACCCTCCACGCGCACCGCCCGATGCTTCCGGAGCGCGCCGGATTCGCGATCTGCGCGCTCACCAGGGATGACTGGTTTTCCACCTACGCCACGCTCGACGGCATCCGCCTCACGCTCACGCGCATGAGCGCCCGCCTCCGCCATGATGTGGAACTGGCGCCGGCCGTCGACGATTTCCAGAGCCACCGCGATGCGTTCCGCGAAGCCTTCGACCGGTTCTTTCCGGAACTGCGACGCGCCGCGGAAATGGCTCCCGCCATCGAGGAAACGCTTTCCGCATGACCACCGCCCCCGCAACCTCTTCAACGCCGACGCCCGCAGGGCGCCTCGCCACGTTCCTCGACCTGATCAAATTCGCCCACAGCATCTTCGCGCTTCCCTTCGCGCTCATCGCGACCTTCTGGGCAAGCCGCGCGGTGCATCAATCCTGGCCCGGCCTCGGCAGACTCCTGCTGATTATCGCCTGCATGGTCATCGCGCGCACCTTCGCCATGACCTTTAACCGCCTGATCGATCGCCGATTCGACGCCGCGAATCCACGAACCGCACGCCGGCCCAGCGTGACCGGCGCCGTTACCGTTTCCTTCATGCGCTCGGTCCTCGTCACCTGCATGGCGCTCTTTCTGGTGGCGACCGCGGGATTCTGGTGGGCGTACGGAAACTTCTGGCCGCTCGTACTGTCGCTGCCGGTGCTCGCGTGGCTGGGCGGGTATTCGCTGACGAAGCGCTTCACAGCCTTGTGCCATTTCTGGCTGGGCGCTTCGTTGGGGCTCGCGCCGGTGTCGGCATGGATCGCGATCGCCCCGCCCGCCGCCTCGCCTGGGGATCCAAGGGGGATCACGGCAGCCTTGCTGGGCGTCGGCGTGCTTTTCTGGGTGGCGGGATTCGACATCCTCTACGCCCTGCAGGATGAGGACTTCGACCGGAATGAGCATCTGCATTCCATTCCCGCCGCGGTGGGCCGACGCAAGGCGCTCCTCCTGTCGCGCGGCTGCCACCTTCTGACGGCCATCGCATTCGCGGCGGTCGGCGTGACCGGGGGCTTTCACCTGCTCTACTGGGCTGGGTATTTCTGCGCAGTAGTGCTTCTGGCGATCGAACAATCGCTCGTGAGCGAACGCGATATCTCGAAGATCAACATCGCCTTCATGACCGCCAACGGGCTGATTGGGCTGGTTTTCGGGGCGCTGGCGGTGGTCGACACGCTGCTGATGTAAATCGCGAAGGCGGTTGCGCATCCGCCCACGCCGTCATTTCACTATTGACGTTTGCAGATAAGTGGTTTACACCATACCCGTCGCAGTGTCATGGGGAAATCGGATGAAGGGCGATCTTGAGATTCGCGTCTCCAACCAGGCCGGGGTGGTGGTTGTCAGCCTGATCGGCGAAGCGCGGGCGGATTCGGATGCCGAGGAGCTCGATCGCGTGCAGGCAATGCATCCCGAGACGGTGATCATCGACGCCTCCGAATTGACCTTCCTTGCCTCCACCGGAATGCGGCTGCTGGTGCATTTTCAACGCGCAATCACCGCATACGGCGGGGCGCTTCGGATCGCCGGGCTTCGGCCGCAGGTGGAGCGTGCCCTTCACGAGGCGCGGCTCCTGCATCTTTTTGACGTTCGCCCCGATGTGGGATCGGCAATTCGCTAACCAATTGGTGCGGCTCCATTTGCTTGCGGAATACTCATTTGCGAACCTGCCAATGCGCGTGAACGGGCGAGCCGACGCGATTCTTCCCGACGGTCTTTTGGTATAGTATTGGGCTTTCAAGCTTCATTGATGTGAAAGAAAGCCCTCAATGACCGTCCCACTTCCTATCCGCAAAGCAACTCCCGAGCAGCTCGAGAAGATCGGTGCCATTGCCGCCGGCATGGTGCGGAACGGGGATCGCGTCGGGCTTGGCTCCGGGAAGGCGGCGCTCGCTTTTGTCCGGGCGCTCGGGGCGCGCATCTGCGATCAGCGGCTCAAGGCCACCGGCGTGCCGACCAGCCTCCTCACCGAACAGGTGGCGCGCGAAGTGGGCATCCCACTCGCCACGCTCGAAGAAGTGGATTCACTCGACATCACCGTCGATGGGGCCGACGAAGTCGACCCGTACCTCAACCTCACCAAGGGCGGCGGCGGCAATCTGACGCGCGAAAAGGTCGTCGCCTCCATCACCAAAAAATTTGTCATCGTCGTCGGGGAGGAGAAGATCGCGCCGCGCCTCGGCACCTACTTCCCGGTGTTCGTCGAGGTGATCGATTTCGCCCTCCCCGTCGTCACGCGGAAACTGCGGTCGATGGGCGCGGAAGTGACGATTCGCACGAATCCCGACGGATCTCCGTTCCTTACCGATAACGGAAATCCCTATCTGCACTGCCTCTTCACCAGCGGCAAGGCGGGAAATCACCAGCTCCACGATCCTTATGCCCTCGATCTCGCACTGCACCACATCCCCGGCGTCGTGGAGACCGGCCTCTTCATCAACATGGCCAACGAAGTGATCGTCGCCCACGCCGACGGCACCGTCGAACACAAGTCCTGATCAATGGCGATCCCATGTTTCGTCATGCGTCAGTTCATAGGTCTTTCACCCACAACCCGACCGCCATGTGCCCCGCCCCCGGGAACAGCGAGCTGTTCAAATCCCACGCCATCGGCACATGCGCAATATCGCGATCCACCAGCGGATCGTACCGATACCCCCACTGCATGAGTTCCTCGGGACTGGCCAGCCCCTCGCGATTCCACAGCACTTGATCGGTGAAAAGATACGTCCCCGCCGGAGCGTCACGGATGGTATCCGGGTGGAATATCCGGTTGTGAAACGGCGTATCCATCGGGATTCCCAGCGCGTAATAGACGTATGGATGTGATGCGAGCACCCGTGAATTCCACTGGTCGCGCGGGATGCCGCGCTCCATGAACGATCGGATGGCGACATCCAACTGCCGCTCGTTCGTGCTCTTCTGGATCGGAAGTTGATTGGCCAGCAGGAGCAGGAGCAGGGGGAGAATCGTCAGCGTGATCACGGTCTTGCGAAGGAGCCGCGGCCGGCGCGTGCGGGCTTCCAGCGATTGCAATCCGCGCACCCCAAGCACCGCCAGCAGCGGCGCGACGCAGATGAAATACCGCGGCAACGACATGGCCCCCATCAGGCCGAAGACGCCGAGCGTCGCGTGCAGAAGAAAAAATGCGGCGGCGGGGACAATCAGCAGCAGCATGGCCGCGCGATGCCGCCCGCGCCAGAGACTCGCCGCTCCCGCCAGCACCGGAATCCACATCCAGAGCGCCAGCGCCGCCAGCGATGAAGCCACGAAGAGCAACCCGGTTCTGCCGTACTGACTGTGCACCTGCCAGGGGAAATAGTCGATCATCCACGCCGCGTTCTGATACGCGAGAGTTCCGGCCAGCCACCAGAGAACGGTCGGAATGACGGACAAAAACACCGCTGCAACAACGCTGCGCCCGCTAAGCGTTCGATCGTGGGCCGTCCACTTCCAAAGCATGAGAAACACCGGCCAGCAGGCGATGGCGAACCACCCCTCCGGCCGTGCAAGGGCGCCCACTCCAATGAGAAATCCCGCAGCAGCGATTCGATTGCGCCATATCATCACCGCCGCCCACACCCAGGCGCAGGCGAGCAGCATCTCGGTCATCACCGTAAAGGAGTTCAGCAGGAAGAGCGGTTGTGCATACAGAAGCAGCCATGCCCATCCGCGCGCGGTTCGCGTGAAGTAATTGTTCACCTCCGCTTCGGGCCTCGCGGGCAGCACCGCCAGAAGCTGCATCGTGCCCCAGCCGACGAAACCGGTGATGACGACGGCGAGAATTCTCGCCGCATCCAGACCGCCCACCGCCGCAGCGAGGCCGTAGAGTCCCGTGCAGGCAGGCCGCGCCCAGATATCAAGGAGCTGATGCCAGTTATAAAAAAGCTCCCGGGCTTTCAGAAAATGGGTGAGCTCGTCGCTCTCGAAAAACCCCGGCGACAAGAGCCCCATGGCGGCGGAAAAAAGGAGGAGCAGCAGGGGCAAGAGAAAAGATTTCCGCACATTCGCCTCGTTTAGCCGGCCCGCTCGTCGGGCCGCTCGATTGTGCGTGCAACCTCATAAGACGCTTCGAAACTCCATCGCTGCGCCGGCAGTCCATCCTTAATTGGATTGTTCCGCACGTACGCGATTGCTCGGCGAATGTCCTCATCAGAATTCAGAAAAACATTCCAACTCTTCTCCGCCCAGCACGACACTAGCCTTCCACCAGGTCGTTGCAGACCTTCGAATGGATGATGACGTTTGTGCACCAGACTCATCGTGCCTTCTGTTTTTAGATGGCCGACGATCCGTTCGATATCAAACCGGTGCCGTGCGACGACGGCGTGCACGTGGCACGGAAGGATTGAACATGCATAAACAATATACCCGCTCTTGCGCACGGCGTTTGCGAACCCTTCTGCGACCACAACGATTTGGGCGTCAGTAAAACGAACCGGTGCATAATGAAGCGACTCTTTCGCCTTCTGTCTCGCCGCACGATCGTGATCTCGCCACGCAACAGATCGACGGGTGTCTACCTTCGTTGCACCTCCACCGGCGAGAAAGAGTTCCCAGGAGGCCACAAAATCGGAATATGAGCCCCGCGGGTCGTTGGGCAGCCAGAAACCGTAAGCAGTAAAAATCGAGTGGTAGGCGTGCACCATTGCGGGATCCATTGCATGAATCGTGCACAAAAAAAGCAGCCCGACAAGCGGGCCGGCTGAACGAAGTCAGGCCGCCAGCGCTTCCGCCTCGGCCTCTGAACGCGCTTCGATCTGCTTGTGGGCCCGGCCGGAAAGCCAGCGGCTGTGAATGGTCAGCACCCCGACATACAGGTAGCCGAACGAGAAAATCACCAGGAACGGAATCGTCCCCCACGCGCTGCGGGTCACGACGGCGAAGATCGCACACCCCGCGAGATAGAGGCCGCAGATGATTTCAACAAAGGGGAGCAGGCTCAGCTTCTTCTTGAACGAGCCGGCCTTCTTCTTCCAGTCCGACGTTCCGGCGGTGCCGTACTTGGGGGTGCGGACGAACTCGGTGTCTCGCCGGCCGAAAAGGCCTTCGAGCACCGCCACGCCGTTGATCACACTGATCCCCATGCCGATCGCCATCAGGAAGGGCACAAGCCCGATCGTGGCGAGCTGGCTGCGCCCAACCGCCTTCTGTGACAACATATAGAACGTGCCGGCCGACGCGGTGAGCAATCCGCAAAAGCTCGCGATGACCATCGCCGTCAGCCTGCCGCTGGAATTGAACAGATCCGGATCAACGAACCACACCGGGAACAGAATCAGCGACAGCAGAATCGCCGGGAGATAAACGGCCGTGTTCGTCAAATGGAAGAGCGCTTCAAGCTTCACACGCCATGGGAGCGGAGCCCGCATGATCGACGGCAACAGCTTCACCGCCGTCTGCACCTGCCCCTTCGTCCAGCGATGCTGCTGCTGCTTGAACGCGGTGATCTCCGGCGGGAGCTCGGCCGGGGCGAGGAGGTCCGGAAGGAAGATGAACTGCCATCCGCGCAATTGGGCCCGGTACGAAAGGTCGACATCCTCGGTGAGCGTATCGTGCTGCCAGCCGCCGGAGTCGTCGATCGCTTTCTTCCGCCAGATGCCGGCGGTGCCGTTAAAGTTGATGAACCGTCCCGAGCGATTGCGGGCGGTGTGCTCGATCATGAAATGGCCGTCGAGGAAGATCGCCTGGCAGCGGGTAAGCATGGACTGGGAGCGGTTGATGTGGTCCCAGCGGGTTTGAATGCAGCCGACATTCGGATCGGTGAAAAAGTCGATGGAGCGGCGGATCATCTCTTTCGTGGGAACGAAGTCGGCGTCGAAGATGACGATGAAATCGCCGGTCGCCTGGGTCAGTCCATGGGCGAGGGCGCCCGCCTTGTAGCCGTGACGATTCGTGCGATGGATGTACTGGACATTGTGCCCGAGGCGACGCATCCGTTCGCAGCATTCGCGGGCGATCTCGGCGGACTCATCGGTGGAGTCGTCCAGCACCTGAATCTGCAGCTTCTCGCGAGGGTAATCCAGCCCACAGGCCCCTTCAATAACCCGCTCCGCCACATACGCTTCGTTGTACATGGGGAGCTGGACGGTCACCTTCGGCAGTTCGGCAAATCTTCCGGACGGGTGGGGAATTTTCGAATGGTGCTTGTAGTAGAGGTACACCTGCAGATAGCGGTGCATCCCGTACACTGTCAGGATTCCCAGTGTCAGCAAATACATGCTGACCAAAGCCCAGTGTATAGCCTCGATCATCGACGGCATAGCCTATAAGACTCCGAGAACCCTCTTTGTCAGCAGTGAGACCCTCGTTCCCCCGGGGCCTGCTGAATTTCCAGAGTAGTGTAACACGGGGGGTACTCTTTGCAATCCGCTAACCTCTGCTCTAACTCCTGAACAGAGTAATAAATTCATTTTTGGGTATTGACCAATAATAGCCATTTTTTCAGTGTCACGAATGCAGGCCGCGCTGAATGGCGGCGACCAGCTCCGGGGCGCTTCCCTTGTCCAGCGGCTTGGCATTCCACGGAATGTGGAATTCGTCGCCCGCCTTCCGGGGCAGAATGTGGTAATGCAAATGATGAACCGACTGCATCGCCTCCGAGCCGTTGTTGACGAGCACGTGGCACGCTTTGGCGCCGGTGGCGGCGAGAACGGCCCGGCTGATCTTCGGAATTCGCTGGCTCACCGCGCCGACCACTTCCGGTGGGGCGTCCATCACAGTCGCGTGATGGGCTTTCGGGACGACGAGCGTGTGTCCCCTGACGAGGGGGCCGACGTCGAGGAACGCGAAGACGGTGTCGTCCTCGTAGACTTTGAAGGAGGGGATCTGGCCGGCGATGATTTTGCAGAAGATGCAGTTTGGATCGGACATGAAGGTCTCCCGCGATTAAGAGGCCGATGAGAGTATCCAGTATGGGGCGACAGGGGCTGCGGGTAAAGGGGGAGGCGGGGGGGGAAGTTGGGGGGGGGGCGGGCGCATGAAAAAGGCCCATGGGGGCATGGGCCGGGAAATCGAATGAAGGGTGCGGTCAGCGGTGACCGCCGCCGCCAGCACCGTGTCCGCCGCCAAATCCCATCGATCCGCCACCGAAACCGCCCACGTGTCCGCCACCGCCGCCCATCACGGGGCCGTGGGAGACACCGCCGGAGGTGGGTCCGTGCATGGTGCCGCCGGAGAAGCCGTAGGAGTTGGGCATACGAGCGACGTTACCGGTGACGGGGGCGTTGCTGAAGTGCGGGCTGCCGGAGGAAGAGCCGTGGGTCCAGCCGTTGGCGTTCCAGTTGCCGCCGGAGTGATTCCAGGAGCCGCCGTGATTCCAACTGCCGCCGGTGTTGTTCCAGCCGCTGTGGTTCCAGTTGCCGTTCCAATTGCCGTGGTGGTCGCCGTTGTGATCGTGATCGTGGTTGTGGTTGTTGTAGCCGTAGTAGAAGCCGGCGCCGAAGTAGTAGGGGTAGTAGTATCCGCCGTAGTAGGGATAGGTGTAGCCATAGCCGTATGTTGGGTAATTGTAGTAGGGGTAGCTGGCGGCGTAGCCGTAGTCATAGGTCGGAGTGTAGTAGGCCGGGGTGTAGGAGTAGCCGGGAGTGTAGCCGGTGTCGGTGGCGGTGGGCGCAGGCGGATAGTAGGAATTGTTGGGGACATATTGCGGCGGCTGCTCGTTGGCGGTGATGATCGGGGTGGCGGTCATGCGGAGTGCGACGGCGATTTCGTCCTCGAGCTTGAGGAGGTCCTTGGCGCTGCCGGTGATGGAGGCCGTGGAGACCGTGTCGCCGTTGCGGGCGTCGATGAACTGTGCGGTGATGCGGAGGTTCTGCTCGACCATCTGGACGGCGCCGCGGACGACGAAGTCGGCATTGGCCTTGTGGGCGAGCGCGATGGCGCTGGCGTTGTCTTCGACGACGAGCTGACCCTTGAAGGCGATGGGGTTGAAGACGCGCCCGCGGCCGAAGTCGGCGACGATGTTCTCTTCGATGGCGCGACCGATCCATTCCGACCCTTCGGGGATGTTCAGGGTGACGAACGGGATGACCAGGACGCGCGGCCCGGCGAGGTTCGCGACGTAGGCGGGCGCGTTTTGCGGCGCATACTGGGGCGCGGGCGGAAGCGGATTTTGCGGCGCGGCTTGCACGCCAGGTTCCGGGGCAGGGACCGAGGCGTCAGTGGTGGATTGACCAAAGGCGGTTGGGCCGGTGGCGCCGATGGCGGTGCTGAGGGCGATAGCCGCGAGAATTTGGGTTTTACGGGTCATTTCACACCTCCCGGGAGAGCATCACTGCATCAATCAGTATAGACACGTGCCCGGCCTATAAGTAGACGTAAAACCACGCAGGCCTTTCAGTGTAAATGCCGGTTTTTGCCGGGGATATTCCGGAATTCGCAGGGGTGGCGGTGAGTGGGGGGGGCGGGGGGGGTGAGGGGCGGAAATGCGCATGGGGGGAGGTTGCGCGATTCGGGAAGGCGATGATGGGAGGGGTAGGGGAATTCAGAGTTCAGAATTCAGAATTCAGAATGAGAGGGGCGGCCGCCTGAAGGCGGGGCTCCGAGCGCGGGCGCGGGAGCTCGTGGGTTTCCACCCGAGGCTAGGCGGGGCGTGGTGGGGGGCGTAGAATGCGGTTTTGATTTTTTGCGGACTGGTCGGACGGCGTGATGGGCAGGACAGTGATGAGCATGCGGCGCGCGGGGGCGGTCGGGTTCCTTGTGGCGGCGGCGATGGGGATGGGGGGGTGTCAGGCGTGGAACGGGTGGCTGGATCTGTGGAGGTTCCCGACGGGGGAGGGGAAGAAGGAGTTGGCGGGCGCAGGGGGAAGTGGCGGCATGCCTGGGACGAGTCAGGAGGCGAAGGATCTGGCGGCGTTGCCGGCACGGATGGTCGTGTATCGGATCACACTGCCGGTGGGGACGTTCAGCGGGAACGAGAAGGTGTGGTCGCAGTTGAATGAAGATGCGCTGGATTCCAAGACGACGGTGCTGCTGGCGCAGAACGGGTTGCGTGCGGCGACGGGGCCGCTGGGGCGGTGGCCGGCAATCTCGAAACTGATTGATGTGCCGGGGGCGATGACGGACCAGATGGTGTGTCAGACGGACGGGAGTTCGGCGGTGAACGTGGTGACGCGGGCGAACATTGCGGATCAGAATGTGGTGTCGGTGGATCGGGACCTGGAGCAGCAGGGGCGGACGTTTAACCGGTGCGATGACGGGTTCCGGTTGAGCATGCGGAAGACGGGGATGAGCGGGAAGGGAGGTGGGGCGAGCGGGGGGGCGGCGCAGTTGATGGTGCAGTTGGAGCCGGTGGTGACGGAGGGTTCGGGTGGAGCGGTGGGTGGGGGTGGGATGGGGAACATTGGGGCGGGGGCGTTTACATCGGAGGAGAGTTTTCCAGATCTGCAGATGGCGGCGACGCTGAGGGCGGATCAGTTTTTTGTGGTGTCGCCGGGGGATCCGCGGGGGAATCGGTTCAGCGTGGGGAGTTTGTGGTTGAGCGATCTGGCGAAGGCGCCGGCGGTGGAGACGGTGCTGGTGTTTGTGCCGGTGATGGGGACACCGCCGAAGAAATGACCCGGCGGAATGACGAATGACAAATGACGAATGACGAAACAGATTCAAATGACGAATGAGTGAATGAGTGAAACGGGTGGTCGGCTTGTTTGAGGGGGGGATTTTCTCTAGACTCCTGTGCTTGATTGGTTTTGCAAGGAAATGAGATGAATACGGTGATTCGCGGCAAGGCGTTTGTTATTGGCGACAACATCGATACGGATCAGATCATTCCGGCGAAGTACCTGGCGTACAACCCGAGCGATGCGTCGGAGCGGAAGTATTTCGGGATGTATGCGATGGACGGGTTGCCGAAGGGGCAGAGCGGGTTGCCGTACGGGGATCGGCGGTTTGTGCCGGTGGATGGGTTCAAGAGCGAGTACACGATTGTGATCGGGGGGAAGAATTTCGGGTGCGGGAGTTCGCGTGAGCATGCGCCGCTGGCGATTGCGGAGGCGGGTGCGACGGCGGTGGTGGCGGAGTTTTATGCCCGCATCTTCTTCCGGAACTGCGTGAACGGCGGGTATCTGGTTCCCTTTGAAACGGAGACGCCGCTGATCGACAAAGTGAAGACCGGTGATGAACTGGTGATCGACATTACGAAGAGCACGCTGACGAATGTTTCGCAGGGGAACGTGGTGTACAAGTTGAAGCCGCTGGGGGATGTGGCGCCGATCATTGAGGCGGGCGGGGTGTTTGATTATGCGAAGCAGAGTGGGATGCTGGCGAAGTGATGACGGGGGTTAAACACAAAGGGCACGAAGAGCACGAAGGACCACCAAGGGAATGACGAAGGACGAATGACGAAACGGGGGATGGGAACCGCAGTGGAGTTTATTCAGGCCGGCGCTTTTATAGGCGCCGGCTTTTTTTGTGTGCGGGGCGGGATCATGGGGTTTTGGGACCGAGCCAGTCGATGATGACGAGGGAGATGTCGTCGCCGAAGCTGGTGGCGTCGGCCCAGGTGGTGAGGGCGGTGACGATTTCGGCGGCGAGCTGGTCGGGCGGGGTGAGGTGGTTGTTTGCGAGGATTTCGAGGAGGCGGTCGTCGCTGAAGAGGACGTCGCCGGGGCCGGGCTGTTCGATGACGCCATCGGAGTAAAGGCAGAGGCGGTCGCGGGGCTGGAGTTGGATTGCGAATTCTTCGTACTCGGCGGAGTCGTCGACGGCGATGGGGAAGCCGCCGGAGGGTGGAACGGGGAGGGGCTGCTGGCCGCGGAGGATGAAGGGAGGGGGATGTCCTGCGGAGGTGAGGTGGAGTTTTCCGATGTGGGTGTCGAGGACGGTGAGGATCATGGTGAGGTATCGGCCGTCGTTTTCGCCGGCGCGGAAGCGGTGGTTGAGTTCGAGTGCGACGCGGGAGGGCTTTTGCACGGAGCCGGTGTCGCCGGGGGTGCGGGTGCGCAGGAGGGAGGCTTCGAGGGGATTGGGGGCGAGGGCGTGCATGGCGGAGACGGAGAGGAGCGCGGCAGGGACGCCGTGGCCGGAGACATCGAGGACGTAGGCGACGAGGAATCGGTCGTCGATGAGGTGGAGACCGATGGCGTCGCCGGCGAGCTCATCGGTGGGGACGTATTTGAAAGCGGAGGCGACGAGCGGGGTGGAGATGGCGGCGTGGGGGAGCATGGATTGCTGGACGCGGGCGGCGGCGCGGAGGCCGGAGCGAATGTGGTCGTTGGCCTCGCGGAGCTCGGCGTTCTGCTGGTTGAGGGCGCGTTCGAGCTGGACGATGCGCTGTCCGGCGAGCAGGCGGACGCGGAGTTCCTCCTTGTCGAAGGGCTTGGTGAGGAAGTCGTCGGCGCCGGCCTCGATGCCCTGGACGACGTCGGATTTGTCGCTTCGGCTGGTGAGCATGAGGATGTAGGTGTAGATGTTGCGCGGGGTTTCGCGGAGCTTGCGGACGAGCTCGACGCCGGAGAGGCGGGGCATTTCCCAGTCGGTGATGACGATGTCGAAGCCGGCAGCGGCGGGGGCGGCGCGGAAGAGGTCCCACGCCTGCTGGCCGTCCTCGGCCTCGGTGATCTCGTGTCCGGCGGCCTTGAGCTGCCGGGCGATGGTGGCGCGGGTGATTCGTTCGTCTTCGGCGATGAGAATGCGCATCAGGACCTCGTGGTGAGAAAGTCGTTTAAGGCGCCGATAAGGGCGTCGAGATGGGCGCTGAGATTTTCGACAGCGGCGGGGGCGGGGAGCAGGTCGCCGGACTTGCCGATTTTTTCGACTTCGAAGGCGGCGGCCTGGGTGGAGGGGGCGCAAAAGTTGGAGATCATCCCTTTGAGGGTGTGGGCGGCGCGACCGAGGGCGGGGGCATCGGCGGCGGCGAGGTGATTGCGGATTTCGTCCATGAGGCCGCGGCCATCGGAGTTGAGCATCTGGATCGTGTCGGCGAGAAAGTCCCAGTCGTTGTCGACGCGTTCGAGCAATTCCTTTGGATCAAACACCTGCGACATGTTCACCTCCCCTGGAAAGTACGCGGGTGAGTTCGGCGAAGAGGGCTTCTTTTTTGACGGGCTTGGTGACGTAGCCGTCCATGCCGGCGGCGAGGCACATTTCGCGGTCGCCGGCCATGGCGTTGGCGGTCATGGCGATGATGGGAATGTGGGCGTCGCGGCCGGTTTCCTGGCGGCGGATTTCTTTCGAGGCGTCGAGGCCGTCCATCTCGGGCATCTGGATATCCATGAGGATCAGATCGAACTGGTCTTTGGCCCAGGTCTCGACGGCGAGTTTGCCGTTGCTCGCGACGGTGACAATGTGGCCGGCGCGGGAGAGGAGTTTCTGGGCAAACGCGACATTGACGGCGTTGTCCTCGGCGAGAAGGATGCGGAAGGATTGCTGGGGTTCAGCGGCGGTTGAAGGTGCTGCTGCTGCGGCGGCGGGTTCGGAATCGCGACGGGCCGGGCCGGACATGATGCGCATGACATTGTCGAGGAGGAGGGATTGCTTGACGGGCTTGAGCAGGCGTGCGGCGATGCGGAGTTCGTCGCCGCGTTTTTGATCACCGGGGGAAGCGGAGGAGGTGAGGAGGATGACGGGGATGTTGCTGTAGGCGGGGTTCTTGCGGACGGCGGCGATGAAGTCGAAGCCGTCCATTTCGGGCATGTGGAGGTCGCTGATGATGAAGGAGATATTCTGTCCGGCGCTGGTGGAGCGGTCGAGAGCGGCGAGGGCCTTGGCGCCGGAGTCGGCGGCGAGGATGTGGAGTCCCCAGTGCTTGAGCATGGAGTCGAGGATGCGGCGGTTGGTTTCGTTGTCATCGACGATGATGACCGATTTTCCGGCGAGGAGGGTGGCGGCGTCGTCGGCGGTGGCGGTGGGGCGCGCGGTGCCGAGCTTGGCGCGGGTGGTGAAGATGAAATTGCTGCCTTTGCCGATGTCGGATTCGAGGCGGATGGTTCCACCCATGAGTTCGACGAGTTGCTTGGAGATGGCGAGACCGAGGCCCGTGCCGCCGTACTTGCGGGTGGTGGCGGCGTCGGCCTGTTCGAAGGGTTTGAAGAGCTTGGCGGCGGCGGCGGCGGGAATTCCGATGCCGGTGTCGCGGACGGAGACTTCGAGGAGGCGTGAATCGCCCTCGGCCTTGAGAACGCGGACGGAAATGACGACCTCGCCCTGCTCGGTGAATTTGATGGCGTTGCCGACGAGGTTCACGATGACCTGTCGCAGGCGGTAGATGTCGGCGACGAGGGCGTCGGGGACGTCGGGGGCGATGTCGTAGGCGAGTTCGATGCCCTTGCTGCTGGCGCGGAGGGCGAGCGGATTGAGGGTGTCGCCGATGGCGTCGCGGAGGAGGAACTCGATGGGGTCGAGCTCGATGCGGCCGGCCTCGATCTTGGAGAAGTCGAGGATGTCATTGATGAGGGTGAGGAGTGCATCGGCGGACCACTTGACGGTGTTGAGGTATTCGCGTTGTTCGCCGGTGAGCTCGGTGTCGAGGGCGAGCTCGGTCATGCCCATGATGCCGTTCATGGGGGTGCGGATTTCGTGGGACATGTTGGCGAGGAAGGCGGATTTGGCCTTGGTGGCGTCCTCGGCTTTTTGCATGGCGAGGCGTAGTTCCTGTTCGGCATGTTTGCGTTGCGTGATGTCGCGGACGGAGACGGCGACCTGCGGGCGCTGGTCCTGTTTGGCGAGGAGCGGGCTGAGGCCGATTTCGACGGGGAATTCGGAGCCGTCCTTGCGCACGGCGCGAAGTTCGAGTCCCGCGCCCATTTCGCGGGCGGCGGGATTCTTGTGGAAGGAGTCGCGTTTGGCGGGGTGATTGGCGCGGACATCGGTGGGGACGAGCATTTCGACGGGCTGGCCGATGAGTTCCTCGCGGGTATAGCCGAAGAGTTTTTCGCACTGGGCGTTGGCGAGGAAGACGCGGCCGTCAGGATCGACGACCATGAGTCCGTCGGGCGCGAGTTCGAGGACGCCGCGGAAGAATTTTTCGGTGTCGCGGAGCTTTTGCTCAGCGCGTTTTCGTTCGGTAATGTCCTTGAAGCTGACGACGCCGCCGAGGATTTTGCCCTGCTGGATGATGGGGGTGGTGCTGTATTCGACGGGGAAGCCGGAGCCGTCCTTTCGCCAGAGGAATTCATCATCGACGACGCGGGATTCGCCGCGCTTGCAGGCGGCGCGCATGGGGCAGGTTTCGACGGGGTAATCCGAGCCATCGGCGCGGTGGTGATGGATGAGGGGGTGAGCGCGCTGGCCGACCATCTCTTCGGCGGAGAAGCCGAGCATATTGCAGGTGGCGGGGTTGACGAAGGTGATGAGGCCTTCGGGATCCATGCCGAAGATGCCTTCGGAGGCGGATTCGAGGATGAGGCGAGTGCGCTGCTCGGAATCCTGGATTTGCGCGAGAAGCTGCTGGGTGCGGAGATTGCGCTTGAGGACTTCGAGGCTGAGGGAGACGGTGGGGAGGAGTTCTGCGAGGAGCGCCTGGTGGCGGGGGGTGAGGGGGTGGAAGGAGGCGAACTCGAGAACGCCGAGGACCGTGTCCTGGGCAAGGAGCGGCGCGGCGGTGGCTTCGGCGGGGGGAGCGGATCCGAGGCCGGAGGCGATTTGGAGATAGTTGGCAGGAAGATTCTTGAGGGTGATGGTCTTGCGTTCGCGGGCGCATTGGCCGACGAGTCCTTCGCCGACGGCAAAGGAGCTGGCGGCAGTGTTGTCGGCCAGGCCGTAGGAGGCGACGCGCGTGAGGCGGTCGGCGGATTCTTCCGCGAGGTAAAGGCCGGCGACGCCGCCCCCGAGGAGGGGGACGAGTCCGGAGATAAAGCGTTGACCGAAATCGGCGAAGGAGGCGGCGCCCTGGAGCTCGGCGGTGAGCTGTGCGGCGCTGGTCTTGACCCAGCGCTGGTCGTCCATGGCGGCGGCGCCCTGCTTGAGGACGTTGACGGAGCGGGCCAGGCCGCCGGTTTCGTCGTGGGCGTCGATGAAGGGGACATCGTGGTGATATTCGCCGGCGGCGATTTTTTTGACGGAGGATTCGAGGGCCTGGATGGGGACGACGATCCTGCGGAAGGTGAGCAGACCGAGGAGGGCGGAGAGGATGATGGCGACAGCGACGGCGATGTACATGTTGAGAAGTGCCCGGGAGATGGAGTCGATGGCAGCCGTGCCGGCCTCTTTGGCGAGATCCTCGTTGTACTTGATCCATTGCTGGGAGACGTTGCTGAGTTGCTCGCCAACGGCGGTGTGGGCCGGCAGCGCGCTGACGGCGTCGTCGGGGCGGCCGGCGGCGGAGAGGGCGAGGATCTCCTCCGCCTGGGCAATCCACTTGTCGGTGAGGGAGCGGAAATCGCCGAGGAGCCGGCGGTCCTTTTCATCGGAGATGAGGTTGTCGCTGTAGGCCTGGAGCAGACGCTGGAGTTCGACGCGGCGCTGTTCGAAGCTGTTCTTTGCGGCATCGCGCTCGGTGCGGTCGATGGCGAGGAGATGGGAGCGGAGGTTGATTCGGAGTTCGGCCTGAGTGCGGGAGATGTTGCCGAGGGCGGCGAGGCTGGGGACCTGGATATCGGTGGCATAGCGGACGCGGGATTCGATGAGCGAGAGCTGGTATTTCACCAGGAAGCCGAGTGCGACCAGGATGAGCAGCGGGACGGCCAGAAGAATAAAAAGGCGTCGTGCGATGGACATGGAGACGTCCTTGGCTTGCGGGAGCGGACGGGGGCGCGGCGCAATGGGTCGCCGGGCCTGCGGGGTCTTCGATTGCACCGCGATTGCGGCCAGTATAGTGGGATGTCGAAAGGTCGGTGACTCGTAAATTTACGAGCGAACTCTGGTGCCTTGTATTCAAGATGTTTTCACGCTAGATCATATTGCAACTGCGCCGGACTCGGCTCTTCGTTCTGAGATGGAATCTTAATTGAGGGTTCGCCGTGAAGAGTTTTCGGAAGGAACTGTGGTTTAATGTCGGGGCGCGGCGGGGCTTCGTAAACATCACGCGCGACGTGCAGGCAGCGATTGACGAAGCGGGGGTGAAGGAGGGGCTGGTGCTCGTGAACGCGATGCACATCACGGCGAGCGTGTTCATTAATGATGATGAGCGCGGGCTCCTGGGGGATTGGGAGCGGTGGTTGGAGAAGCTTGCGCCGGAGAAGCCGCACGATCAGTATCGGCACAATGATTCGGGGGAGGACAACGCGGATGCGCACATGAAGCGGTCGATCATGGGGCGGGAGGTGGTGTGCGCGATCACGGGGGGGAAGCTGGATTTCGGGCCGTGGGAGCAGATTTTTTACGGGGAGTTTGATGGGATGAGAAGGAAGCGGGTGCTGGTGAAGGTGATTGGGGAGTGAATGTGAAGAACAAAATGGCGCGAACCATTCTGCTTGCGGGCATTGCCCGAGGCGAACGAGACATCGCGGAAGGACGAGTGCTCACGCATGCGGAAGCGAAGCGCCGAATGCGGCGATGGTTGAAGCGATGACGTCCGGTTTCTACTTTGCTTCGTCGAGGTCAAGGCGTTCGCGCAGGATTTCGAGGTGGTCGCCGGCGTCTTTGATGTCGTAGAGTTTGCCGCGGGCGGTCTTGAAGGGGCGGTGGCAGACGTACATGAGTTGGCCGTCGAAGGTGTGGAAGAGCATGCCGTGGCCGGAGTCGTTGCCGAGGAGCGGGGGTAGTTGTTGCCAGGGGCCCTGGAGTTTGCCGGTGGTGGAGCGGGCGACGGTTTGCACGTAGACCCCTTTGTCGTAGCTGGACCAGAGCATGAGAAGGTGGTTGTCGGAGGTGCGGTAAAGTTCGGGGCCATCGGTGACGTATTGGAGGGGTTTGGTGGAGGGTTGGATTTCGGAGTCGAGCCAGGGGGCGTCGGAGGCTTTGAAGAGGAAGATCGGCGGGCCGGCGGCAGCGGAGAGATCGGGTGTGAGGGGGACAGCTTCCATGGTGCCATCGGTCTTCTGGATCCATTCGTGGGCGTAGACCATCCAGGGCTTGCCGTCGGAGTCGACGTAGAAGGTGCCATCAAGGGTCATGAAATCGGCCGGGGGAATGGGAGCATCATTTTTGAGGAGGGTGAAGGGGCCGGCTGGGGAATCGGAGATGGCGATGGTGGTGCCCCGCATGTAAGTCGTGCGCGGGACGTCGGGAGGTTCGGCGAGGATCTTGTTTTGGTTGTGCAGCGTGGTGAACAGGTAGTACTTGCCGTGATAGAGGTGGACTTCAGGAGCCCAGGGGCGGGCTTTGGGATCGGCCCAGATGTTGTCGGGGATGGTGAAGACGACGATGGGGTGGGACCAGTTGAGAAGGTCTTTGCTGGTGTAGGCCATGATGCCGGCGCGGGGTTCGCCGGACATCGCGGCGACGTTGGAGGTGTAGAGATAGTAGGTGTGAGTGGTGGGGTCGGGGAGGATGAAGGGGTCGTGGAGGGGCATGATGGGGAGGTGGAGGACGGCGGGGAGAGTGGTGGCGGGATCGGCGGCGCGGGTGGTTGTTGTCGCGAGCAGGAGCGCGGAGAGGGTGATGCTGTGGAGGCGCTTTTTCATGAGTGCTCCGACCTGGACGATGGCGGCGATTATATCGAGAGCAGGGGGCTGTGGATGAGATGCACGCCGGCATGGTGCATCTCGGTGAGGGCGTCGGCGACGTCGGTGGGCTTGTGGTTCACGCCCCGGCAGGCGTCTTCGATCAGGGTCACCGTGTAGCCGAGCTGGCGGGCGTCGAGGGCGGTGAATTTGACGCAGTAGTCGGTGGCGAGGCCGAGGAGGTGGAGGTGGGTGATGTTGTGCGCGCGGAGGTAGTCGTGGAGGCCGGTGGCTTTGCGGTGGCCGTTGTCGAAGAAGCCGCTGTAGCTGTCGATGGCGGGGTCGGTGCCTTTCTGGATGATGTGGGTGATGCGGGCGCGGTCGATGGCGGGGGCGAATTCGGCGCCGGGGGTGTTCTGGACGCAGTGAGTCGGCCAGAGAATCTGGGGAGGGCCGTTGAGCGTGATGAGGTCGCCGGGCTTTTTGCCGGGGTGATTGGCGGCGAAGCTGCCGTGGTCGGCGGGGTGCCAGTCTTGTGTGGCGACGATGTGGGAGAAGCGCGGCATGAGGGCGTTGGCGATGGGGATGATTTGATCGCCTTCGGGGACGGGGAGGGCGCCGGTGGGGAGGAAATCGTTTTGGATGTCGATAAGGAGGAGGGCGTTCATGATGGGCTCCTTTATTCAGGAAGGCCGCGGAGTTGGAGGATGAGGTGGTTGCGGAGGTCGTCGAGATGTTTTTCCAGGCCGACGGGATAGGCGTGGGGATTGACGTTGCGGGTGATGCCGGGGTGGAGGGCGGCGATTTGTCGGCGGGCATGTTCGCGGATGGCGGGAAGGGCGGGGGGCGAATAGACGAGCTCGCCGTTTTTGAAGATGGGGACGAGCAGGTCTTCGTACGTGGCGTTGTCGGGGATGAGCTTGCGGCGGATTGGGTCGAGGGGGTCGATGATGGTGCGGTCGCCGCGGAAGCCGTCGGGGTGAGAAGGGGAGGTGAGGGTGTCGAAGATCATGTCGCCGAGGATCTGGCCCCCACTCTCGCCGGAGTGGAAGCGGCGGACCTGGAGGACGCCGGGAATGGAGATCTTGGCGCGTTGTTCGGAGAGCTTGATTTTGTGCTGCCACTGGCCGGCGGCGTTTTGGACGGCCGAGAGCTTATAGATGCCGCCAAGAGCAGGCTGGTCGAAGGCGGTGACGAGTTTTGTGCCGACGCCCCAGGCGTCGATGGCGGCGTTCTGGTCCTTGAGGCTGTCGATAATGTGTTCATCGAGGTCGTTGGAGGCGAGGATCTGGGCGTCGGGGAAACCAGCGGCGTCGAGGAGTTTGCGGGCTTCGATGGAGAGGTAGGCGAGGTCGCCGGAGTCGAGGCGGATGCCGAGAAGGCGGCAGCCGGAGGCGCGGAGTTCTTTGCCGACGTCGATGGCGTGGCGGACGCCGTCGAGAGTGTTGTAGGAGTCGACGAGGAAAACGCAGTTGTTGGGCATGGCGTCGGCGTAGGCGTGGAAGGATTCGAGCTCGGAGTCGAAGCACATGACCCAGGAGTGGGCGTGGGTGCCTTTGACGGGGATGCCGAAGCGTTTTCCGGCGAGGACGTTCGAAGTGGCGTGGCAGCCGCCGATGTAGGCGGCGCGGGAGGCGGTCATGGCGCCGTCGGGGCCCTGAGCGCGGCGCAGGCCGAACTCGAGGACGGGCTGTCCGCGCGCGGCCAGGCAGACGCGCGCGGCTTTGGTGGCGGCAAGGGAGGCGAAGTTGACGAGGTTGAGGAGCGGCGTTTCGAGAAGCTGGCATTCGAGGAGCGGGCCGGTGACGCGGACGAGCGGTTCGTGCGGGAAGACCGGGGTGCCTTCGGGGATGGCGTCGACGTCGCAGGTGAGGCGCAGGTTTCCGAGATAGTCGAGAAAGGCGTTGTCGAAGAGGGGGGTGTTGTCGTCGGCGGTGAGGGTGGCGAGGTAGGCGAGGTCGTCGGGGGCGAAGATAAAGTTCCGGAGATAGTCGATGAAAGGGCTGAGGCCGCAGGCGAGGGTGAAGCCGCCTTGAAACGGGTTGTTACGGAAGTAGGCGTGGAAGGCGGCGCGGCGATGGGTGAGTTTGGATTTCCAATACCCGTACGCCATGGTGAGCTGGTAGAGGTCGGTGAGAAGGGCGAGGGAGGTAGGCATGGGCGGGTCTCCGTGCCTCTATCGTACACCGGATTGAGCGGGTGATGGGGCGGGACAACGAGTGGGGCTGGTGAAAGTCATTGGAGCGGAATAAAGGCCCAATCAGCCGGGCGGGTTCTGGGGGCTTTGATCATGGCCGTGATCAAAGCGCGATTGACGTGTTCGAATTGCGGGATGGCGGCGAGGCGAAGGGCGGAGCTGCTGAGATCGATGACCAGCAGGCCGAAGATCAGGGACGTGATTTCCGGGGGGAGCGAGAGAGTGGTTGCGTGCTCGGCGATGAGCTGGGCGTAGGCGATGGTCGCGAGGCTGTGACCGAGGGGAACGTCGATTTCGGAGAGTTCGAGCGCGGAGATGCTGCGGGTGAACCGGCGAAACGCGGCGGCCTGGCGGGCGAAGAGGGTGACGTTGGGGATGGCGGCGAGCGCGTGGTAGGCGTCGAGGAAAGGGCGGAACGGGATCGAGCGCGGGGAGCCGCTGCGGGCCTCGTAGAGGTAGGGGTTTTCGTGCGAGACGGTGGGATCGGAGACGAGCGATGGCGGTGAGGTGAGCGTGCGATCGGGGCGATCGAAATAGCGCGGGAGGAACTGGCTGGCGAGGCGGAGGTTGATGTGCACGCTTCCTTCGAGGCCGGGGATGAGCTGCACGTCGCGCAGGGCCATCTCGAAGAAGGTGTCCCCCTCGAAACCGCGGGCGCCGATGCATTCGGAAAGGATCGCCAGGACCTTGACGGCTTCGGTGCTCACCTTGGCTTTCTGCACGGCGCAAAAGAGCAGGTAGCGGCGGTCATCGTGCGAGGCGCCGTGGACGTAATCGAGGGCGCGGTAGGCGAAGAGTTTCATGGCCGTCAGGCGCGCAAACGCCTCGGCCATTGCCAGGCGGATGTGCGGCATCTCGATGACGGGTTTGCCGTAGAGGATGCGTGTGGAGAGGTGGGTCCGCGCTTCGTGGAAGGCATGTTCGCAGATGCCGATGGAACCGAACCCGAGGAAGAATTTGCCGAGGGTGACGGTGCGGAAGACCGCGTCCCAGGCGTCGCGGCCTTCGGCAATGGTGTCGCTTTCGGGGAGCGCATGATCTTTGACGGCGAAGGCGCCGACGTAAGCCGCCCGGACGCCGAGGGTGTGGATTTTGGTGACATCGCGGAAGCCGGGGGCGGCGCCGGGGCGGAGGGCCATGAGCAGGAACGGGTCGCGGCCCGGGCGCTCGGAACCTGCGGCGCGTGTTTTTCGTCCGAGGATGGCGATGAGCGAGGCGGCGTTGGCATTGCCGATGTAGTACTTGGTTCCGTTGGCGATGAGCGAGCCATCATCGGTCTCGGTCATGACGAACTCGTTGGCGAGGAGATCGGAGCCATGAGCTTTTTCGGAGACGGCGAATGCGAGAAGGCCGCCCGCCTCGAGCGATTTCACGGCCTCCTGCCTCAGGGCCTCATTGGTGCCGCCGAGAATGGAGAAGAGGCCGAGGAATGTGACCTGCAGGCTGTAACCGTGGGCGGGGCTGCACCAGGCGAAGAGTTCGAGGAAGCGGGCGTATCGAAGCAGATCGAACGTCGCGCCGCGCGCGGAATATTGTTGCGGAGAGAGCATCGCGGCGTAGAGGCCGTGCTCCGCCTGGTACGCGAGCCAGTCGTCGTACCACTCTTCGCGGCGATCTTCTTCCTTCAGCCTGGCGAGGCCTTTGGCGGTGAAGAAGTCGAGGAGCAGGCGTGCGGCCGGATCGCGGAGATAGGCTGCGGTGGAATCCTGCGGCGAGGGTTGGCTGTTCGTGAAGGCGAGCGGGTAGATGGTGTCGACGGGTTCGAGGCGACGGAGGTTCATGCGAGGCTCCGATGCTCCGCACGGAGGGAGCGTCATGCATCCAGGCGTTCCTCATCGCAGCATAGCAGAGGGCCTCCGACGCAGCGCATGAAAACGCATGGCGCTACTTTGTCTCTGGATGATTGTCGCTGACATATTTCGGAGCGGCGGTCGGCAGTGCTTTGCCGGCGTCGGAGAGCAGCGGCGTGAACGGGGAATCCTTCAGCGCCTTCAGGCCGGAGATGATCGATTCGGCGACAATCTTCGCGCCGGCGGCGTGGGTGTGGTTGTGGTCGCGATAGAGCTTGTTCACCTCCTCGCGGCCCATCGCTTCGTAGCGGTCGGCGCAATAATCGGTGAGGTCGAAGACGGGGACGTGGAGTCTCTGGCCGATCTCCCCGGTCCATTGCGTGTACTTGCCGCCGTCGGTGCCGCGTTCGATTCTGTCGAGTTTGCGATCGTAGTCCGCGGGCAGGGTGGTCACCGGCGTGGCGTCTTTGAATTTGACGGCGGGGTTCGACCAGATGTTCCGCGTCGTGACGGTGAGCAGGACGACATGGGCGCCTTTCGCTTCGGCGTCGGTCGTCATTTTCGACATGTACCAGCCGTAGCTGTGGACGGTTTCGGTGGTGCCGTCGGGTTTGGAAAGGTCGAGGGTGTCGTCGCCGGTGCCGGGGATGGAGCCGCGATCCTTGACGGTGTGCGGCGGCCCGGCGTCGTTGATGCCGAAGACGATCAGGACGAAATCCCCGGGCTCGATCTGCGGCAGAACTTTGGGCCAGTCGCCGTTGTAATAGGTGCGGCTGGACTGCCCCGCGTGCCCGACGTTCTTCACGGTAACCTTGTCGGGATCGAAGAAGAGGGCGAGCGGCGTCCCCCAGCCTTGCATGTCGCTCGCAATCGTTTCGCTGCGGGTGAAATGGGAGGTCGAGTCGCCACAAACGAAAATGGAGGGCTTGGTCGGCCTCCCGGGCGCGGGGGATTGCGCACGCGCAAACGAAACCAGCGCACCGAGAAGCAGGAAGACGGGGATGACGCGCTCTTTCATTTCAACCCTCGGCAAACGAGAAGCTGCTCAGTACAACGGCGGCGCAGATTGATATTGCATCAACCAGTCGGCGTGCGCCGGCCTCAGCCACGTTATCACGATGCACGCGGGACTCCGACGTTACAGCAGGTCGTCGAGTTCGTCGCAGAGTTCGCCAAACCTCTTGAGCGCGGTTTCGACGGGCTGCGGCTTTTCCATGTCCACGCCGGCGCCGCGGAGAAGATCCAGCGGCCACTTGCTGCAGCCGCCCTTGAGGAAGTTCAGGTAATCATTGAGTTCGGTTTGACCGCCGTTGAGGACCCGCTGCGAGAGGGCGATCGCCGCGGAGAGGCCGGTGGCGTATTTGTAAACATAGAAGGCGCGGTAGAAGTGCGGGATCCGGAGGCATTCGAGTTCGAGTTCCGGGTCGATGACGAAGTGGCTCTTCTTGCCGGGCTTGGTCCCTTCCGCGCCGAAATACAACTCGAGCAGCTTGCGATACTCGGAGCGGAGCAGATCCACGGTGAGCGGTTCGCCCTTTTCGACGAGGGCGTGCGTGATCTTCTCGAACTCGGCGAACATCGTCTGCCGGACGATCGTGCCGCGGATTTCGTCGATGGCGTGGTTGAGCAGATACGCACGCTCTTTTTTCTTCGTGGCTCTATCGAGCATGTGCTTGAGCAGGAGCTGCTCGTTGAAGGTGCTCGCGACCTCGGCGACGAAAATCGTGTAGCCGTAGTACTGGAACGGCTGGTTGCGCGCCGAGAGCCAGGAGTGCATTGAGTGGCCGGCCTCGTGGGCGAGGGTGAAGACGTGGTCGAGGACTTCAGGCTGGAAGTTCATCATGATGTACGGCGGGCCGTCGAAGCCGCCCGAGGAGAACGCGCCTGAGGATTTGCCCGCGTTCGGATAGCGGTCCGACCACCGGCCACTGGTGAGTCCCTCGTGCAGTGCGCGGCAATACTCGTCGCCCAGCGGGGCGAGAGCATCCGTGACGACTCTCGCCGCCTGCTCCCACGTGTGACGCATCTCCACGCCCGAAACAATCGGAACGTACGTGTCGTACATGTGGACGTCCGCAATTTTCAGCGCTCGCTTGCGGATCGCAAGATACCGGTGGTTGGTGGGGAGATGCTTGTGCACGGCTGCGATGAGCGAGTCGTAGACGCCGACCGGGACGTTGTCGTGGAAGAGCGACGATTCCCGGGCGCTCGGATAATTCCGAACCTTCGAATAAAAAACGTCGCGCTGCACCGATGCGTTCAGACTGGCGGCGATCGTGTGCTTGTGGGCTTCGTAATTCCTGTAGTACGTCTGGTACGCCTCCTTCCGGACGCTCCGCTTCGGAGACTGGAGGAACTTGGAGAACGAGGAATGGCCCAGCTCAATGCTGATGCCCTTTTCATCCTTGATCAGCGGCCACTTGAGGTCCGTGTCATTGAGCTGGCGGAAAATGTCGTTGGGACCGTCGGACATCTGGCCCGACATGGCCAGAAGCTGCTCCTCGTGCTGCGAGAGCGTGTGCGGCCGGTACCGGACGATGCGCTCGAGGGCGAGCTTCCATTCCGCAAGCTCCGGCGACTTGAGGAAGCTGTCCATGGTCCCCTTGGGAATGGACAGCAGCTCGGGACGGATGTAGCTGGCGGCCTCACCGGCTTTCACGGCGACATGGTGGTACCGGCCCTTCATGCGCTGGTAAGTGGAGTCGCCATTATCCCCCGTCGACTTCAGCGAGGCATAATTGCCGAGACGCTCGCCGAGACGCTCCATGTCCGCGTCGTACCGCAGAAGCTCCGCCAGCCCTTTGGCCGACTTGCCGAGTTTCCCTTTGAACGTCGCGTACGTCGGGATCTGCGACTCCCACTTCTTGAAGTCCTTTTCCCACGCCGCATCGGAGGAATAGAGCTGCGTGAGGTCCCACTGGTCGGCAAGGGGGACATCTTTGCGCTGCGGGAGGGTGTGGGTTTTGGACTTCGCCATGAAATACTCCTTTGGAAAAAACACAGGGAGGGAATTGTATGCGGGAGGGGCCTGGGGTGGTAATGGATCGACGCACCTGTTAAGATAATCCCGTTAGTGTTCGTGCGAGTCCAGGTCTGCGACGGTAGTTCACGTCTTTCCACCTCTTCTCAATCGCCCATCTATCTTCAAGGCCGGAATGTCGGCCTCTTTCACCTCGATCTTGAAAGTAAAATGCAGATCGCTGCCCACCATTTTGGAGAATCAAATGGGCAAGAAATTGTACGTCGGCAACCTCCCTTACAGCGTCGATCAGGCGGGGCTGGAACAGATGTTTGCCCCACACGGGACTGTTGAGAGCGCGCAGATCATCACCGATCGCGACAGCGGTCGTTCCAAGGGTTTCGGCTTTGTCGAAATGAGCTCGGATGCGGAAGCACAGGCTGCCATCGCGGCCCTGCACGGCCAGGAAAATAACGGCCGCCCGCTCACCGTCAACGAAGCCAAGCCCCGCGAAGAACGTCCCCGCAGCTTCGGCGGCGGCGGCGGTGGCGGCTACGGCGGTGGGAACCGCGGCGGCGGCAATCGCCGGTACTAAGCGGATCTTCAATTCCGTGCAAAAAAGACCCGCGCGGGCTGCAAAGCCCGCGCGGGTTTCTTGTTTTTCCACCCTTCCCACTCGGGCCCCCCAATCTGCTAAAATGAACCGTTTGCAGCGGATTCAGCGGAACCCCCCATGCCGCAGAAGAAAAAAGTAGTCGTCGCCATGTCCGGCGGAGTCGATTCCTCCGTCGCCGCGGCGCTTTTGCAGAAGCAGGGATACGACTGCGTCGGCGTCTTCATGCGCCTCGGCAACGATCCTTCCGACCTCACCGACGCCGACGTCGAACTCATCGCCTGCTCCCCCGAAAAACGCGCCGCGCATGAAGAAGAGATGCGGAAGTCTTCCGGCAAACAGCCCAAGGCCCATCACCAGGGCTGCTGCTCCTCCAGCGATGCCGCCGACGCCCGCTACGTCGCCGGTCTGCTCGACATCCCCTTCTACGCCCTCAATTTCCAGCACGACTTCGGCGGCATCATTGATTACTTCGTCCGCGAGTACAACCGCGGCCGCACCCCCAACCCCTGCGTCCGCTGCAACGAATACCTGAAGTTCGGAAAACTCTCGCGCTACGCCAAGGCCATCGGCGCCGACTACGTCGCCACCGGCCATTACGCCCGCATCGCTCATGGCCCGAATGGCGAGCCGCAACTGCTCCGCGGGATGGACACGAGGAAGGATCAATCCTACGTCCTCTTCGGCGTGCCGCGGGATGAACTCGCGCACATGCTTCTCCCCATTGGCGACATGGAAAAATCGAACGTCCGGCAGCTTGCCGAAGAGCTTGGCCTCCCCGTGTTCAACAAGCCCGACTCCCAGGAAATCTGCTTCGTCCCCGACAACGATTACGCCAATCTCGTCGCCCGCAAGTCGCCCGAAACCGTCCGCCCCGGCCAGTTCGTCGATTCGTCCGGAAAAGCGGTCGGCGATCACCCCGGGCATCAGCACTTCACCATCGGACAGCGCAAAGGCATCGGCCTCGCCTTCGGTTACCCCATCTACGTCACCGGCATCGATCCCGCTTCCAACACCGTGACGCTCGGCAAAAAGGAAGATCTGCTGCACCGCTCCCTCACCGCCCGCGAGGTCAACTGGATCGTCGGTGATCCGGTCGGTCCCACCGAGCCGCTGCGCTGCCGAGCCAAGATCCGCTACAACTCCGAGCCCGCGCCCGCCACCGCCCTCATCACCGCGCCGGATCACCTCACCGTGCGCTTCGACAATCCCGTCCTCGCCATCACACCCGGCCAGGCCGTCGTCTGCTATGATCTGCATTCAGAGCAGCTCCTTGGCGGGGGCTGGATTGATACGGTCAGCGAATAACCGTTGGAGTTCCGCCTTCAGGCGGTCCGGGAGCGCCGCCTAAAGGCGGAACTCCAACCTGGAGACCTCATTACCTTTGGTTCGCATCTCCATCGTCCATCAAGGCGCCCTCGGCGATACCATCCTGCTCGTTCCGCTGTTCCGCTCGCTCCGGCAGCGATTCAGCGCCGGCGGTTGCCACATCACCATCATCACCCGCACCAACCTCGGCCAGATGCTCATGCTGCTCGGCTTCGTCGATGCCCACGCTTCCGCCGAAGATCGCGACCACACCCTCTGGTTCGCTTCGCCCGACGGCCTCCATCCCAACTCCCTCCCCGAGTGGTCCAACTGCGACCTGATGATCTCCTTCGTCTCCAGCGGCAACGACGCCTGGGCGCGCAATGCCAAGTTTGCGATGCAGCCGCCGGCGTCCGGGTACTGGCAGATTGAAACGCCCCTGCTGTTCGTCGATCCGCGCCCGCCCGCGGATTTTGCCGGGCACGTCACCGAATGGCATCGGTCGCAACTGGAGACACTCGATCTGTATCCGCCGCCGGCCCCGCTGCCGCGCAAAAATCCGGACGGCCCGGTGGTGATCCATCCCGGTTCCGGCGGCGATGCGAAATGCTGGCCTCGCGAAAAGTTCCTCTCGCTCGGCCGCACGTTGAAGCGCAACGGCATTCTTCCCACCTTCATCCTCGGCGAGGCGGAGCAGGAACGCTGGGGGTTCAAGGTGGTGGACGAGTTGAAGGAGGAGTTCCCGTGGTACCTGCACATGGGGCTGTACGAGCTGGGTGAAAAGCTGTCGCGCGTGCGGCTGTACGTGGGGAACGATTCAGGCGTGTCGCATCTGGCCGGCGCGGTCGGCGTGCCCGTGATCGCGCTCTTCGGCCCTTCGAACGACCGGCAATGGACGCCGATCGGGGCCGACGGGCACGTGAAGATCCTGCGCGCGGAGCACCCGCACGAAACCGATTTGGCGAATCTCGACGAAGCGGTCGTGCTGAACGAGATGCTCGCGGAGTTGCGGAAGATCGAGTGAAGAGGCATTTCGACGCATTGACTTCGATAGTCATGCATACTAAAATTAGTATAAAACACCGGGGTGAACATGAGGAAGATTATCTGGATGGGGTCATCGCTCAGAGACCTGCGGGCGCTGCCAGAGGATGTTAAAAGTGAAATCGGCTTCGCCCTGTACCACATTCAGGCCGGGAAAAATCATGCGTCGATCAAAGTGTTGAAGGGCTTCGGTGGGGCGAGCGTGCAGGAAATCAGGATAAATGATCGCGGCGGCACTTATCGTGCAGTGTATACGATCAGGTATCGGGAACTCCTTTACGTACTGCATGTCTTTCAGAAAGAATCCAGCCAGGGCGCAAAGACTCCGAAGGAGGACATGAATCTGATTGCGGAGCGGCTGGCGCGGGCGGCAGCGGATTTCAAACAGAGGAGCAAGGCAGATGAAAAAAGCACGGAATAAGCGCAATGATTCAGTGAATGTGGAAGAAGGCAGCGGAAATGTGTTTGCCGATATTGGCGTGAAGAATCCGGAAGAGGCGCTGATCAAGGCGCGGCTTGCGATGGTTATCTCCGATTTGATTCGCAAGATGAACATGAGCCAGGCGGACGTCGCGGATAAGCTCGGTCTCGACCAGCCAAAAATCTCGATGCTGTTGCGGGGTCGATTGAAGGATTTTTCGGTCGAGCGGCTCTTCCGCATCGTCAATGCGCTGGAGCAGGACATTCGAATCGTCATCAGCCCGCATAAACGGGGCGCCACGGAACGCGTTCGCGTAGAGGTGGCCGCCTGATGGTTCCCCCCATAAATAGGAGACGCCGCTCCGGGGGAGCGGCGTCTCTTTGAAAATCGTGGCATGGGCATCCTGCCCATGTTTTTCGCGAATTGGCCAATCGGCTGAACACGGGCGGGACGCCCGTGCCACGGTCAGGCGTTGGTTTCTTCGACCGTTTCTTCGGCCTTCGGGGCTTCGGCAGCTTCGCCTTCCTTCTTCTCGCGGACGATCCAGACCTTGACGTCGGCGCGGAGGTCGGAAGCGAGGGCCACGGCGACGGTGTAGGTGTCGATGCGGCGGAGCGGTTCGTCGAGCTTGACGTCGTTGGCGTCGACCGCGTGGCCGAGCTTGACGAGTTCCTCGGCGATGTCGCGCTTGCTGACGGAGCCGAAGAGGTGGCCTTCGTCGTTGGCGTTGCGGATAAGGGTGACTTCGACGCCCTGGAGGGTCTGGACGAGCTTTTCCTTCTGGGCGCGAATTTCCTGGAGCCTGGCTTCGTATTCCTTGCGGGCGGCTTCGAGGCGTTTGATGTTGCCTTCGGTGGGCTGGATCGCGAGGCCCTTGGGGAGGAGGTAGTTGCGGGCGAAGCCGTCGGAGACGTCGATCACTTCGCCGACGATTCCGGTGCGTTCGATGGTCTGGGTGAGGAGGACTTTCATGGGGTTCCTTTCAGGCACGCGTCGTGAGGTTTTTGCCTTCGAGGTGTCCTGCATCGCTTTGAATCTTGGCGTGCCTGGCGATGCATTCGCACGGTCGAGGGCGGAGAAATTAATTCAGAATTCAGAGTTCAGAATTCAGAATTAAAAGGGAATATCTTCGTCGCTGAGGGGTGGTGCTTCTTCGGGTGCGGGGGCGTCGCCGGCGTCGTAGTTGGGGGCGGCAGCGGGGCGTTGTGCGGGTGCGGCAGCGCCTGGGCGGCCGGCTTGGCGATAGGGTTGGTTGCCGGCGGGGCGAGGTTGCTGGCGGGGAGCGGGCGCTTCGCCGCCGTAGCCGCCGCCGTCTTCAGCGCCGTAACTTCCGCCCCCACCCGCGCCGGGAGCGCCCTGGCCGCGGTTGAGGAACTGGAAGTTCTCGATGATGACGCGCATCTTGTAGCGTTTGGTGCCGTCCTGGGCGTCCCACTGATCCAATTTCAGGCGGCCTTCGACGAAGAGGGGGTCGCCTTTCTTTTTGTACTTGGAGAGGACTTCGGCCTGTTTGCCGAAGGCGGTGCAGTCGACGAACGTGACTTCCTCTTTCTTCACGCCATCCTGGCCGGTCCAGGTGCGGTTGATGGCCAGGCCGATATCGCAGACGGCGGTCTGGTTGGGCATGTACTTGAGTTCGAGGTCGCGGGTGATGTTGCCCATGAGGAGGACTTTGTTCAAGTTCGCCATGGATGCTCCTTTTGACAGCTAAATCGGCGCGGTAAACGATGCGAAGCGCCGATCAATCTTCTGACTTCTCGCTCCTGACTTCTGACTTCTTCAGAATCAGGCCTTGTCCATGAGTTCTTCGGGGATTTCTTCTTCGACGGGGGCAGCGGGGCCACGGGCGCCTTCGCGCGGGCCGCGATCACCACCCGGGCCGAAGCCGGCGCGGCGGAAGGAGCGAGTGTCGTGCTCTTCGGCGGTGGGCTGCTGGGGCTGCATGGCTTCGATGTCCTTGAGGGCGAGGTGGTCGCCCTTGAGGACGAGGCAGCGGAGGATGTTTTCGGAAAGCTGGACGTCGCGTTCGATGCCGACGACCTTGGGGCCTTCGCACTTGAAGAAGGCGAGGACGTAGACGCCGCGTTTCTGGCCGCCGATTTCGTAGGCGAGGCGACGTTCATCCCACTTGCGGACGTGGAGGATTTCCGCGTTGGCGCGGTGGAGGATGTGCTCCACTTCGCCTTTGGCGGCGTCCCAGGAACCGGTGGCGTAGGATGCGTTGAGGAGGAAGAGGGCTTCGTACTGACGCGTATGCGCGGCCATGATGGCACTCCGTATTCGGCCGATGCGGCGAGCGACGCGACAGGCGTCACCATGGGATTCACCGCGAGCCGGGGGGGCAAAGATCGGGAAGTATACAGGAATGAGGGGGTGGGGGGCAATTCTTTGGGGGAATTCGGGGAATTCAGAATAAGCGAGTCAGTGAATTCAGAATGGAGGGTGGGTGGGTTTGGGCGGGGGGTTTTTGGGGGGGAGATGTGGGGTTTTGCTCGCGGATTATCGGGGTTTTTCGGCGGGAGGTGCGGGAAATCCGCAAGATTATCAAGTTGTCGGGTTGGTGCGACCCAGGGGTGGCGGGAAGGGACTGGGGGTAGGACTGGGGACTGCGTGCTGAGGACTGAGGGGTGGGCGG
>Ga0335069_10000668_pt1 | contig 55960 bp, 57 predicted proteins | sample Lox_Sample_11_FD_206714 | JGI IMG/M metagenome (GOLD analysis project Ga0335069, IMG submission 206714) | Soil microbial communities from Loxahatchee National Wildlife Refuge, Florida, United States - Lox_Sample_1.1 | ecosystem: Environmental > Terrestrial > Soil > Wetlands | place: USA... | reverse complement strand
AGAGCCAGCTAACACAACCCGGTTTTGTGGTATAGTCTGGGCACACCAAGGAGGTGTGTAGTGGTATGGCACAGGAACTCGTCTCGGATGAGTTGTGGGGACTCATCGAACCGTTGTTGCCGCCGCCACGACCGCAACCCAAGGGCGGTTGTCGCCCCAAACCGAATCGCGCGGTACTGACCGGCATCGTGTTTGTGCTCAAGAGCGGCATCCCCTGGGAGATGCTGCCGCAGGAAATGGGTTGTGGCTGTGGGATGACCTGCTGGCGCCGGTTGCGGGCGTGGCAGCGGGCCGGCGTGTGGCAGAAACTCCACCACGTGTTGTTAAACAGGCTCGGCCAAGCCGAGCAGATTGATTGGTCCCGAGCGGCGATTGACGCGGCCAGCGTCGCCGCCCCCGGGGGGGCGAGCAAACCGGGCCGAATCCAACGGATCGCGGCAAATCGGGCTCGAAGCGCCATCTTGTGGTCGACCGCCACGGCATCCCGTTGGCAGTGACGTTGTCCGCAGCCAACGTACATGACAGCCAGATGATGGAGGCGACCGTGGACGCGATCCCGCCGATCCGCCAGCGGCGCGGACGCCCCCGACGGCGACCGGCGAAACTGCATGGCGACAAAGGCTACGATTTTGGCGTGAAGCGACGGGCGCTACGGGCGCGGGGGATTGTGCCGCGACTGGCGCGACGGGGCATCGAGTCCAAGGAGCGGTTGGGCCGTCATCGGTGGGTCGTGGAGCGCACGCACTCGTGGATGAATCGGTTCCGACGGCTGAAGATTCGCTACGAACGCAACGCCGAGATTCACATCGCATTCCTCGAACTGGGCTGTGCCTTGATCTGCTGGAGGCTCATCTAAACATGGGCTGTGTTAGGCGCTCTTAGTCGAAACCACTACGCTTTCGCCCACAAAACCACCCGCTTCCGCCTCAAAACCGTTCTGTTCCACTACAACGGCAGGCCGACCCGATCTCATTCGAAGCGCCGTTTTCGTGTTGGTGCCGTTGTGGGCTAATTCCCCCCCGGTTGGAACCGACAGGCCCCTTCGCCCATCCCGGATAGAGATAAACCATTGCATTCCGGACAGATTACCGGAAGATAGAGATAGGATGATTCGCCAGTTCCAGACGGTGGAACCAACGCGACGTTTCCGGCAACTAGTGTCGGAGTCTTGGATCTCCAGGGGGAAATCACTGTTTGGAAGTCTTGACTGCTGGCAGCGTTGAAGAGCCACTCACCGGCTCAACGGGGGGTCCGACCAGCCTGCTGGAATGGCAGCTTGCATCTCCGACGTGTTGGGGGCATCGGAACTATTTGGCCTGTATGTTTAGCCACCCTCTCGACCTCGACACACGTCTTGCAGTACTGTAGCCAACAATGCGCGCGGGTACTTGACGCTCGCTGTGTCGGAATATGACTCATCGACCCGTTGCAACGCGCGAAACACGTTTCCCATGCCCTTGTCCCTAGCCAACTGCTGTAAATACGCCTCCTTGCGTCTACCTTCCTCCCACTGCGGAAATAATCGGCGCGCATAGTCGTGTATCTCGTCTATGTCCAGCGCCTCTGGAGTTTCCCTGGCTTTTCGCGGCGGAGTTTTCTCTTTGCGAGGCGACAGCTTCCCGTGGGGTCCCGGTTTGGCGGAGACTGGTCGCGCCCCATGATTTTGCGAATCTCGCGCTGACGACACTTCCCCCGCACCAGTTAGATCACTAGAAATATCCTCGAATGGCAACCCATCGATCGCGCGTGCCAGTCGATAGTCGGAGACGTACCTAGGGCTCGCGCGTTGCGCACTCCATACGACACGTCCATCCTCTGGGTCAATCGGTGGATTGAGAGTTACCGTGAACTCACCCTTTCCGGCATGATCCCGGACAATCACCTTGGTCAGTTCCAATTCCCGTACTGCTTCACTGACGCGGCTCTTACTGAGCGATGTCTCATTCATGATGTCCTGCTGCCCGATAAACGTGGTCACCCACCGCTCGGGTGTCGCTGCGACCGTGCGCTCCACAATCACCTCAGCCACCAGCCGCGCATTCTTGCTAAAACGGAAGCAGCGCAACGCCCGCCGCACTCGATCTGCGTTGGTTGTTGTAGGCAGCGGATTCATACGTCCTCCGATGTTTGGGACAGAAAACGGGCGATTTCAGTAAGTGCGTAGGTGGGCCGACGCGTTGCCACGGATGCGTGCAGCAGACCACGCTGGCGCAGACGGTCGATTGTGATGGTGTGCTTGAACCCCAGCGCCTTTGCCGCCTCGGATCGGCTCAACGCTACCCGTCCAGGAAACTGTGCCATGAGAAGTTGCAGAATCTCTGGGGACACCGACGTGTCGCGTTTCGCACCGCTCACGGTGCCACCTCGTCGGTGCCATGCCGTCGCCGCTTGATGAGTGATTTTTCCGCGTCGGTCATGTTTCGCCTTTTCATCTTGGCAATTCACTACCTCCAAGAAGGGGCGGGACTGGCCACGTCCTCGCGGAAAGGGGGGTATTTACGCTGGCAGAAGGGACAACGCGCGTTACACCACCGCCGCGTGTCCGTACATCCTAAGGCAGCAAATTACTGCGCGGGGCTTCCAGCCACCAGCTGAAAAATTCGACGAATGTGGCTCGGCAATCCAAAGGCCAACGTGAGGATTGGATCATCTGTACCCTGCTTAGCCTCTGTACTATTCTGAATCCGCTTCATGAGGTCGGGGTGTGTGTTGGCGGCCTTCGCAGCCAGCCGGCACGCAGCTTCGGTGGGCGGGTCGGTGAGGTATCCCTGCAATTCTTTGTCGGTAAAGCCTTCCAGCTCAGCCCGGTGAGCCTTTCGCATTTGGGCGACACGCGCCGCTGAATCGATCTTGGATGCTATGCACTCACGCTGTAATACTTTGATGCGCTCGGCCATGAAGCCCAAGATCCATCAGAGATACCCCTCTGGCCGACTGCGTTTCGCTCCATGCTCTGCCTTCGTGAGTTCGACAAGTAACGTCTGCGCAAATCGCTGTAATTCCTTCGGTTTGCCTGACGGCAGCAAGCCGCGGACGCGACCTTTGGAGCAACCGAATCTCGCCGCTTCCAAGAGATCCACCAAACCCTCAAGCAGAATGCGGCCTTCAGGCTGCAAGAGTACCGCAGGATGTTTGCGGACGCAGGTAATGATTGCCTCAGCGATCTCCTTCCCGCGATACGGGCCAATGGCTTCGAACCCCGCTGCACCCGCAGTGTCATTGGGATTGGCGCCAACCGAAGCCTGCGCGAGCGCCATTGCCAAGTCCGCCAGCCTAGTGAAACAAGGGCGTTGGCGGGATTCGATAGATGCGAGAGTTCTTTTGAGTTCCCGAGAGTCGTCTTTTTCAGACAGGGTGCCACCCACTCGGCATTCCTCCACCCCTTCCACCAAGAGGTTCAGGTCCAAGCCACGACGCGGCGCGGACGATAGCGGCACCGTCAACCACATCCCCCCGGGTCGATCCGGCACTGCTGGTGACTCTGGCAACTGCAGCGGGTTATCGCTAGCCAACGCGCTTTGCAATTCAGCAATGCAGTCTTTGATTGTGGACTGTTTGAGGTTGTTCGAAATCCATTGCCGCTTTCGGCCTGTCGAGCTTTCAAGCCGCCTCAAGCTAGGGCGCTTGCCGTCGCTGCCGTCAAAGACGCACGCAAGTACAAGCGCACACTGAAAGGGGGGAAGTCCTTTGACATTGCGCAGCCATTTTTCAGCTTCCGGCTTTCGCCTAAGCCATTGTTCGATTCGTTGCTGCTGCTGGTGGGGGTTACCTGTGGGGATCCGGTGACGCTCCCGGTAGTTGCCAATCAATTCAGCGGCTTCGTGCTTGCTGACCCCTGCTTTCCGCAGCATCGCCAGTTGCTTTTTCGGTTTCGCCGCGTGGAAGGCAGCGGCATCAATTCCAAGCTGGGCAAGCTCGGCGGTCAGTTCGTCAAAGCCTGTGGTCCGGACAACAGTACCCTTGTCGTCAAAGCCCATGGATTCGGCAAGGCGTTTGGCCGCCAGCTTCGGGTTTTTCTGCGCTTGGCGCTCTCCAGGCTCTTCGAATTGTCGTTTCATGTTTCGTCGTCCTAATCAAAGCTAAGCGGTGGGCGGTCGCCCGGGCACTCGCATTGTCGGTTCACCGGGGATTCTGCTCCGTTGCTCCGAATCGCGCAAGCCCAGGCCCGCACCGCGTCTCCGCTCTGCTTGAACGCATTTTTGCAAGAGACGCCCGACCTCTAAGCTAAGCTTAGAATCTTGACGCAAAACTGACGCTTACGTCACTGACCTTTCGCCGATGAAATGTCGCAACGTGGCACTAGTCCGTCAGCGTCCCCACGCAGACGCAGACGGACACATCACGCACGCGTTTACGCTGCCACCGCCGATGCGGCACGCAAGATTTACGCATACGACACTGCCCTGGCTGCTGCGGGCGAACTTGTTCAGTTGTTATACGGCTAAAGGGTGTTGATGTCAGCAATGCGGGGACCGCCAGCATCTCTTGGGCGGGCAAAGGGTGGACTCGGCGTGTCGCTTTTGGTCGTGCAGGAACTGTCCGCTTTGTGTATTCGGTGCGTCTTCGGATTGCTGCTGGAGTCTTGCTGCACAGTTTTGACGGACGCCCTGCGTCGTCGGCTCGACCGAGGCGTCAACCCCGGCACCTCCCGGCAAAACCGCGTCACGGTGTCGTGCGACACTACCACGTTGGTATCTCGCAGGATGTTGGTGATGGTTTCGTAAGACGCGCCCTTGCGCCGCAGTTCCGCGATGCCGTCTTTGAACGGCAGCAACTTCTGAAACTTCGCCGACAATTTCGGCGTGAAGTTTCTGACAGTGGTTGCGAATTGGTTCTGCGCCAGTTCGGTGGGACCGGAGCTGTCATTCATACGTAAGCAATCCGTTGTTCATTGCGTGCCAAGCTTCTAGCGGGCGCAAGGGGTCGGGCGTACGATCTTTCCATGCGCTACAGTAAAGCGCATTCCCGACAATAAATTGTTCCCGTTTGGGAACACAATTTTCCACGAAGTGCGGTATGCCTCTACCGTGCTGTCACGGAATGTGCAATGCACGCTGACAGGTACGAATGAGTATTTTGAGGAGCAACACCATGGAGACAAACAAGATGGAATTTCGACTTGCGCTCACGCGGCACGAAACCGCCAAAGCGCTCGGCGTGACACCGATCACCGTTGACCGACTTGTGGCGCGCGGGTTACTGCGGCCTTGCCGTGCGTTGCGCCGGCCGCTGTTTGCTCGCGCCGAGATCGAGCGATTCCTGAAGGAAACGACCGTCGAGTAGGACAAGCCATGCGAACCCGATACTACGCCTTCGCAGTCATTGGCACGACGTTGGCGGGCTCGGCTGTGGATGCGCCCCAACTCATGCGCTTGGCCATGGCGGCGCTGTGTTCGTTGCGAAGATGGCCATACGTGCGGGCCACTAAGACACCACCGTCTTTGTGGCCCAGCCAACCCGCGATGACCTTGAAGTCAATCCCAGCCTCAATGGCGTTGGAACAAAAGAAGTGTCGGCAGGTGTGGTGTCCGTATTGCGGTAAGCCAAGTTTTTTGCAGGCGCTCTCGATGGCTTTCTTGGCGGAGTTTATCGGGATAATGCGCTCGTCCGGTTTCGGCGACGCTGGTCGTCGTGCCTGTAGTTCCCTCAAGAAACTCTCCATCGCTGGGAAAAGCGGCACGGTGCGTGGTTCGTGGTTCTTTGACCTGGTAACGGTAAACACCTTCAATTCAAAGTCCACATCTCGCCAGAACATCGGCGGCTTGGAGTATTTAGAATCGCCGACGATCTCCCCTTTGCGACAACCCGAGTACGCGAGCATTTCCGCGAGGTCCGCCGAAGCTTTCCCGCCATTGGTGCGCATGGCGTCAAGTATCTTGCGGAATTGCTCTTTCGTCGGGATGGTGACGGGTTTCTTATGAGGCTTGCATCGTTTGATCTTGCGGGCGGGGTTCTCCATGAGGATGCCATGTTCCGCGCCGTAGTCCAGGATGCGCCGCAAGGTTTCGAGTTCGTAGTTGAACGTACGGGCGGAGCAGGTGTCCCGGCGCGCCGTTGCCCACTGCTCCAACGTGCGCAGGGTGACATTGCGGACAGTCAACCCGCTGAGGTGCTGGTTGAGGTTTTTGATTACCCCAAGCATTCGGTCGCGGCTGCTCGCTTCCATCGTGCCCCCCGCAATCTCAATCCATCGCTTAGCCAGCCCGCCGATCAATTCCCCGGTTTTGGTGTCGTATTCGGCAAACGGCAGGTTTTTGCCGCTGTCGCTGTTCAGCCGCTCGACTTTTTGACGATGGATCTCCCGCCGGCGCTTGGCCAGTTCGGGATCGGTGGTCTTGAGGCTGCGCTTGACTTGCTTACCGTCGCGTTGGAAAATCGCATAGTAAACGTCGGTGCGGCTTGAACGATAGAGGCAGTCACCAACATGAATGAGCTTTTGATGTTTTCGGGTCTCTGGGGTGGCTTTCATGGCGAAAACATCCTAGACATTACAACAAAACATTGCAACACAAAAACAGAGCGGGCATGTATGTCATACAAGCCAATAAAATAAAGGTGTGCGCCTGTAGCTCAGTTGGATAGAGCATCGGATTTCTAATCCGGCGGTCGCGTGTTCGAATCACGCCAGGCGCGCCAGTTTTCGGGAGCATAAGAGAATGCATATTCAAAATGATCGACGACTGTTTCCACCGATGGTCAAACTCGCAATGGTGATGGGCCTGGCGGCAGCGCTCCTGGCGGGCTGCGCGGGAAGCGGTGCGACCGCCCCGGCCGCCGCGCCGGCGGGCGCCCGCCTCGAACCGACGGCGCCGGATACGGGCGCAGCCACGGTCGCGTCGGTGAATTCGGAACTGGGCTTCGTGGTGGTCGATTTCGCGTCACAAACCCTGCCGCCGTTGGGCACGCGCGTCAACATCTACCGCGGCGACAAACGCGTCGCCATCGTCCGCATCACCGAGCCGGTGCGCGCGCCCCTGGCCACGGCGGATATCGTTGAAGGCGAAGTGCGCGTGGGCGATGAAGCCCGGTAGCCGGAGGCGGCATGCTCACGGTCAGTGAAGCCAAGGGGATTATCCTCCCTGCTGCGCGGCCACGCGCCGAAATCACCGCGCCGTTGGCGGAAGCCCTCGATTGCGTGTTGGCGCAGGACGTGGCGTCCACGATCAATCTACCCATGTGGGACAACAGTTCCGTGGACGGATATGCCGTGCGCGCCGCGGACGTATCGGAGGCCAACGAAAACAATCCCATTCATCTGCGCGTGACGGCGGCTGTCCCCGCCGGGACAACAGCGAAGGCGGCCATCGAACCGCAGGCCTGCGCGCGCATCTTTACGGGAGCGCCGATCCCCGACGGCGCGGACGCGGTTGTCATGCAGGAGGACACACACCCGCATCACGAGGGTTATATTGCCGTCACCGAATCCGCCGAGCCGGGGGAGAATATTCGTCGCGCGGGCGATGATGTGAAGACGGGCGAAGTCGTATTGCGCGCGGGAACGCTGCTGGGTCCGCCGCAACTCGGCCTGGCCGCCGCGCTGGGGTTGACGCAGCTCGCAGTTCGTCCGCGACCGCGTGTCGGCGTGCTGGTCACGGGCGCGGAGATCGTCGAGCCCGGGCGGTCGTTGCGCGCCGGCCAGATCTATGATGCGAACAGTTACGCCCTGTCCGCGTTCGTGAAACAGGCGGGCTGTGAGCTCGTGGAACTCGGCATCGCCGACGACACCCGCGAGGACCTGCACGAGAAGATCGACTACGGACTGAGCGAATGTGACGTCGTGATCACGGTCGGCGGCGTGTCGGTGGGCGAACACGACCTCGTCAAGGACGTGCTGGCGGAACTCGGCTGCGACCAGAAATTCTGGAAGATCGCGATGCGACCGGGCAAACCGTTCGTGTTCGGCGCGCGCGAATCGAAGCTCGTGTTTGGATTGCCCGGCAATCCCGTGAGCGCGGCCGTGACCTTCTTGATGCTGGTGCGGCCCGCGCTGCAGAAGATGCGCGGCCTGACCGAGATCGATTTGCCGACCGTGACAGCGGAGGCCGCGGAGGACTTCGTGAACAGCGGTGATCGCCTGCATTACATGCGAGCGAGCCTGCAGCGGGACGGCGAGAAGTGGCTCGTGAAACCGATGCCGAATCAGGGCTCGCACGCGATCGCGTCGCTCGCGGGTGCCGATTGCCTCGTCGAGGTCCCCGAAGTCACCACGATTTCGCGCGGCCATTCCGTGCGCGCGGTCCGGATTTCGGGAACTGAGTGAGGCACACCTGACGGACCGGAACGTTCTCCTCTCCCCTTGGGGGAGAGGATTAGGGTGAGGGGTCCGTCCGTTGTTGACCATCGTTTTTGGCCGCACCTTGCCCGGCCTCCGAGCTTGAAAAACCGGGTCCGCCCTCTACACTGGGTCGCGCCATGCGTGAAACCGTCCATGTCCTGAACCATCCGCTTGCCCGAAGTTTCCTCACCGACATCCGTGACAAGGATTCCGATCGCTCGATTGTGCGCAGCCGCATCCGCGGTCTCTCGGTGCTCCTGTTTTACGAAGCCACGCGCGACCTGCCCCAGGAATCCATGACCGTAACGACGCCGCTGGAGCAAACGCAGGGTGCCCACGTCGGGGCGCGCGTCGGCCTGGTCCCGATCTTGCGGGCCGGGCTCGGGATGGTGGACGGCATATTGGAATTTCTGCCCGAAGCGCGGGTGTATCACCTCGGCTTGTTCCGTGACGAGAAGACGCTGGAGCCGGTCGAGTACTACAGCAGGTTCTCCGAACACAAGCCCGTGGACATCGCGTTCGTGCTCGATCCGATGCTGGCCACGGGCGGCTCGGCGTGCGTCGCGGTCGCGCGGCTCAAGAAATGGGGCGTCAAGAAGATCAAGTACCTCGGCCTGTTCGCCGCACCGGAAGGCATCGAGAAGCTGGCGAACGCCCACCGCGACGTCGAAATCTACCTCGGCACTGTCGATTCCCACCTGAACCAACGCGGCTATATCGTCCCCGGCATGGGCGACGCCGGCGACCGCCAGTTCAGCGGAGAGTAAGCGCATACGCCGCGCAAGACCTTGACAAGTCTATTTGGAGGCTGTATATAGTCTACATGAAGACTCTGACGATTACGGACGCAAAGAAGAATCTCGGCCGCTGGCTGTCGGCAGCAGCGCGCGGCGAGGACATCGGCATCGTGTCCGGAGCCGACATCATTGCCTTGCGAAAAGTGGAGGTGGAATCCACCGACTACGCGCAACGGGAATATGGTGTGACACCAGAGCAATTGGCACGTTTCGAACGGGCGGTCGACAAGCGTTATCGTCAGCTCAAGCGATCCGGCAAGCTGGTTCGTGTTTCGACGGAGGAACTCAAGAAACTGCTTGAGTAAGACGCTCGCGCCGGCTCCCCAGCTGCTCAAGGGGCTGCGGGAATTGTCCAAGGAGGAGCGCGTGGAATGCGTCCTGGCGTTGTGTGAATTGGTCGAGGAATTTGGTCGCCCGCATGTCCACAGCGGTCTCGGCATCCGCAAATTGGGTGACAACCTCTTCGAATGTCGGGCCGGCCTGTCACGTCGTTTCCTGTTCCGCGAGCATCCCGACGAGATTTTCGTCTTTTTTCTTGGCACACACGACGAGATCAAGACACTCCTGCGCAGCGGCCGATATCGCTGAAATGTGTCGAGTCGTTGTCGGCAGACCGATTGATTACGCCCCCAACCGGATGCTCCCGAATCACGCCTCGTCCCGGCTGATGACGAAGATGGCGAGGTCGGCGTTGAGGTTCGGGTCGTGGGAAACCTCGTGGCCGTCTTCCGCGTTTAGCGCGATCCGCCGGCGAACGTGAATGGATTTCTCCCGGCAGAAATCCTCGAAGTCGGTAATGGATAGAAAACGAACGTCCGTTGTGTTGTACCATTGATCGCGGATCCAGCCGTAGCCTCGGGGCGAGCGACCCTCCTCGCCCAGAATGCGGCGAAGCTTCGAGAAAGCGAGGTTCGGAAAACTGACAATCCCGACGCGGCCGACGCGCAGGATTTCGTTGATGACGCCCTCCACGTCGCGCACCGCCTGCAACGTCTGCGAGAGGACCACCGTATCGAACTGCTGGTTGGCGAAGGCGCGGAGTCCCTTGTTCAAATCGGCCTGAATCACATCCAGCCCGCGCTGTACGCACGTCACGACGGCGTGCTCGTCGATCTCGACGCCGACGAGGCGACGGTGGTCGCCGCGCTGCTGGAGGCGCGCGAGCAGGCCACCCCGTCCGCAGCCGAGATCGAGCACACTGGCTCCCGATTCAATCAGCCCGACAATGTGCTCATAATCGATGCGGCGCCGGTGGAAGATGCTGGTCGGGCTGGAACCAGCTTCCGGGGCCACATCGGCGGCGGGTTGAGGAGATGCCGCGCCGCCCGCAAGAAACGCGCGCGTCAGCTCGCCGTAGCTGGCAATCTGGTCGGGCAACAGAAACGCGTCGTGGCCGCAGTCACTCTGGACGTTGCAGTAGCTGACGGGCGCATTGTTCGCGATCAACGCATGGACGATGTCGCGCGATTGGTCCGGCGGAAACAGCCAGTCGCTGGAGAAGCTGATCACCAGCCAGCGGCTCCGCGTGTCGCGGAATGCGGCGGCGAGTTCGGCGGGCGTCCCGCCGAGATCGAATAAATCCATCGCCGTCGACAGCGCGATGTAGCTGTTGGCGTCGAAGCGCTCGACAAATTTCTGGCCCTGATGGCCCAGATACGAGCCGACCGAAAATATCTTTTCGAACTCGATGGCCTCATCCCGCGGCTGGAGCCGGTTCGCCTCGAATTTTCGCGTCATCGCCTGGCGCGACAGGTAGGTGATGTGGCCGATCATTCTGGCAATGGCCAGGCCCACTTCCGGTCCGTGTTTCTGGCCATAGTACTGGCCGCCGTGATAATGCGGATCGCGGCGGATGGCGTTGCGGCCGACCACGTCAAATGCCAGCGCCTGGCTGGTCAACCGCGGCGATGTGGCGAGCGCGATCACGCGGCGCATGCGTTCGGGAAACCGCGTCGCCCATGTCAGCGACAGATGCCCGCCAATCGAGCCGCCGACGACCGCGTGCAGTTGTTCGATCCCGAGATGATCGAGAAGACGCCGCTGCACTTCGACCATGTCGCCGACGGTGATCGTCGGGAAATCGCGGCCGTACGGCTGACCCGTCGCGGGGTCGAGACTGCCGGGACCGGTCGTGCCGCGGCACCCGCCGAGCAGGTTGGGACAAATGACAAAATACCGGTTCGTGTCGATCACCTTCCCGGGACCGACGGCGATGTCCCACCAGCCCGGATCGTCCTGGTCATCATGTCTGGCAACATGCGAATCGCCGCTGATCGCGTGGCAGATGAGCACGGCATTGTCCAGCGCCGCGCTGAGCTGCCCGTACGTCTCGTAGGCGACCGTGACGGACGGCAACCGGCCTCCGCGTTCGAGCGCCAGGGGCGCGTCCAGCGTTACCGTCTGCGCGTGGCGCAGGGGCTTCGCATGCCGCACACTGTCGCTGTTATCGAGGAGGCCGTCGCCCATCCATTACACCGTTATTTCTGCGACGCCTTCAACGCCTGATCCAGGTCGGCGATGATGTCGCGCACGTCTTCAATGCCCACCGACAGCCGCACGAACTCGGGCGTCACACCGGTCTGGGCCTGTTCCTCGGGCGTGAGCTGCGAGTGGGTCGTGGTCGCCGGATGGATGATCAACGACTTGGCGTCGCCGATGTTGGCGAGGTGGCTGAACAGTCTGACGTTATTGATCAGCTTCGCGCCGGCTTCCGCGCCGCCTTTGATGCCAAAGCCGACGATGGCGCCCTGGCCGTCGGGCAGATACTTCCTGGCCCGGGCATGGTCGGGATGGCTGGGCAGACCGGGGTAATTCACCCACGCAACCGCCGGATGTTTTTCCAGAAACTCCGCCACGGCCAGCGCGTTCTTTGCGTGCCGCTCCAGCCGCAAATGCAATGTCTCCAGACCCAGCAAGGTCAGGAAGGAACCCCAGGGGCTTTGCGCCGCGCCCGTGTCGCGCAGCCAGTGCGTGCGAATGTAGATGATGTAGGCAATGTTGCCGATCGGCCGCAACGCCTCTTCGAAGACGAGCCCGTGGTAGGCGGGATCGGGCGCGGTGAACTCGGGCCATTTCTTGGGATCCTTCGCCCAGGGAAATTTCCCGCTGTCCACAATCGCGCCGCCGATGTGCACGCCGTGGCCGCCGATGAACTTCGTCGTGGAATACACCACGATATCGAAACCGTGCTCGATCGGGCGGAACAGCGCCGGTGTCAGCACCGTGTTGTCGATGATCGTCGGCAGCCCGTGGCTGTGGGCGAGGTCGGTGATCTTGCGATAATCCGGAACATCGTTCTTCGGATTGCCCGGCGTCTCGATGTACACGGCGCGTGTATTCTGGTCGACCAGCTTGCTCAACGTCTCCGGCCTGGCGGGATCGAAGAACCGCACCTCGATCCCGAGCTTCGAGAACGTCTGGGTAAACAGCGTCCATGTGCCGCCGTAGAGGCTGTTCGCGGAAATGAAGTTCTGCCCCGCGTGCACGATCGTCACCAGCGATGCCGTGATCGCTGCCTGGCCGCTGGCGAAAGCCAATCCCGCCGCCCCGCCGTCGAGCGCCGCGAGGCGCTTTTCGAGAACGTCCGTGGTGGGGTTCATCAGCCGTGTGTAGATGTTGCCGAATTCGCGCAAGCCGAACAGATTCGCCGCATGCTCTGTGCTATGGAACACGTAGCTCGTGGTCGAATAGATCGGCACGGCGCGCGCGGTGGTGGTTGGGTCCGGCACCTGACCGGCGTGCAGCGCCAGTGTGCCCAGTCTCTGTTGTGGTGTGTTGTCCGACACGTTCGTATCTCCTTCGTTTTCGATTTCGATTTTAAGAAAAAGCTCTTTGATCCACTCCCCCAATCCGTGCCGACGGGAGTCTGCGGAACTCTCGCCAGCCGGTGGTTGAGCGCTATTAGACATCGCTTCCCCGCTCGTGGCAAGCCCTCATGCCCAATCCTGAAACAGCACGGTGGACAGGTACCGCTCCCCCGCATCCGGCAGGATGACCACAATGGTCTTGCCCGTGAACTCCGGTTGCCGCGCCAGCCGCGCCGCCGCCGCGGCGGCGGCGCCGGAGGAAATACCGGAAAGCAGACCCTCCTCGCGAGCCAAGCGCCGCGCGTAACTGACGGCTTCAGCGCTGTCCACCTGCTCGACGCGGTCCACGACGGACAGATCGAGCGTGTCGGGGATGAATCCCGCGCCGATCCCTTGAATCTTGTGCGGCGCCGGCTTGAGTTCCTGCCCCGCCAGCTTCTGGGTGATGACGGGGCTCTCCTTCGGTTCGACGGCGACCGAGAAGATTTTCTTCTTCCGGGTGTTCTTGATGTAGCGCGAGACGCCCGTGATCGTCCCGCCGGTGCCCACGCCCGAGACGAGCACGTCAATCTGGCCGCCGCTCTGCTCCCAAATCTCGGGCCCGGTCGTTTCTTCATGGATCGCCGGGTTGGCCGGGTTCTTGAACTGTTGCGGAATAAAATATCGCTTCGGGTCGGACGCGGCGATTTCTTCCGCCCTGGCCACGGCGCCTTTCATTCCTTTCGCGCCCTCGGTCAGAACGATTTCGGCCCCAAACGCCGCGAGCACGCGACGGCGTTCGATGCTCATCGTTTCCGGCATCGTCAGCACGATCTTGTAACCGCGGGCGGCCGCCACGAACGCCAGGGCAATGCCCGTGTTCCCGCTGGTCGGTTCGACGATCGTAATCCCTGGCTTGAGCACGCCGCGTTTTTCCGCGTCCCAGATCAGCGCCGCGCCGATGCGGCATTTGACCGAGTACGACGGATTGCGTCCCTCAACCTTCGCCAGCACCGTGGCCTTCGCGCCGTCGGTGACACGGTTCAGTCTCACCAGCGGTGTATTCCCGATGGAGAGCGAATTGTCTTCGAAATAATGTTGCCTGCTCACGCGATCTCCTTCGCCGCCACGGCGGAAAGAATCCTTCCGCCGCGGCGGCATATTGGTTTCGGAATGTTAGAACTCCCATTTCGTGGTGACGCCCCAGACGCCGTTGGCCTCGTGATTCAACACGTTGCCGAAATGTCCGTAGCCCGCCGCCAGCGTGAAGTGATTGTTCACGACGTAGGCCGCGTCCAGCGTGTACCAATCCCCTTCGGCCTGCACCAGCTTGCCAATGGGCTTGTACTCGTTCGGTTGCTGACGGAACTCGCCGGCGAGGGCAAAATTGCCGGTGACGAACACAACCACGTTGCCCTCGAACAGGACATCGTACTTCGAGGTGAACCCGCCCAGCCCATTCCAGACGCCCTCCGTCGCGCGTCCGCCCAGCTCGACGAGCACGGGCCGCGGCAGTTGCGTGATCAGCTTCGAGGCGTACAGCGTCAGGTCTTCGCCGTCGTGATGTTTGATGCCCGCGTTGGAGAGCGCGCCGCCCAACTCGCGATCGATGTTGCTGATCCCGTTGTTGTATTTGAAGTGGGAACCGAACGTCACGGCCGGCAGCCATTTCTGACCGAATTCCCCCTCCGTCAGCAGTTGCAGACGGGCGTTGAAGTTGTGCAGTTGAACGTCCTGTTGGTTGATGCCGACGGTGGTGGCGTTCTTGATGGCCAGCGGCAAATCGCCGAGGTCCAAACGATCCCACCCGTAGCCGAGTTCGAGCCGTTTCCACGGCGACTCGGTCAGCGTGAGCGCCTCCAGGTTCTGACCGTGACCGATATCAACGAATGAGAAACCGGCGGCCGGACGGCCGACCGGCTCGCCGTTGCGCGGCGGGTTGACGATATAGGCGGACAACGTCGAGAAGATGCCTCCGTTGCCCTCGATCTGATGGAGCGGCAACGGCGCCCCTTTTTCGGCTGGCTTGGCCTGCGCCGGCGGATTGTTGGTGCCGGCATCGTCGGCGCGCCCGTTGCTGACGAATAATTGTGTGGCCGCGATCATGACGGCCAGTACGACGCGACTGGGTTTCATAGCAATGGCTATTCTCCGGTGACAAAACTTCCAGTGCTCTGGTCAGCCTTGCTATCATCTGTTCCTGTTCCGTTTGCCTCCAGTGAATCTGGCCGGCGTTAGATTCCTTCCATGGACCGCACGCTGCCTTCCGCCGAAAGGCGGGCCGCTTCATTGAGCCGCAGCTTCTCCGTCCGCTCGATCTGGACGACCTGCGCGTTGTGCACGACGATCTGCACGACGCCAAAACGCAGTGATCGCACCTGGCGTCGCACCAGCGACAGCCAGACACGCTCCTCTTCGGTCAATTGTGGATCCTCTTTCATTTCCTCGCGAGGCGGCATGCGTAGCGTCGTGCCGCATCGGCTCCATGTCTAAACCCCACCATATCAGTAGACATTGAAACCCTACTAAATTACTAGATTAATGCAAGGAGTATATTTCTGGACAGCGGAACTGTTTGATTACCAATGAAAAACCACGGCTCGACGGCACCAGAAACCCGTCAATTACCAGCTTGGGTAGCCTGTATTTTTGCGTTCGATTACGCGCCGAATTTATCCAATCGCCTCGCGTTGGCCTGCATGTGGCGGATCAAGTATTTCGCCTGGAACACGCCGAGCGAGCCGAGGTTGGCCGTCCGCTCGGTGAATCGGTCCTGGCCGTCCCAGCCAGCGATCTCGCCGCAGATCATCACGGGCTGCGGATGCCAACTGTGGCCTTTCACCGGCACCGGTGTCGAGTGATCGCCCGTCACCGCCAGGACATCCACTTGGGGCAGCAATTGACCCAGCGCCGCGTCGGCTTCTTCGATCGCTTTGACCTTTCCGTCGAAATTCCCGTCTTCGCCATACATGTCGGTGCCCTTCACGTGGACGAACACGAAATCGTAGGCCTTGAGCGCGTCGACGGCGGCTTCGAACTCCTGCTGGACGGTGTTCGGGCCTTCCACTTTCTTCATGCCGACGAGCTGGGCGAGGCCCTTGTACATCGGGTAAATGGCAATCGCCGCGGCCTTGAGCCCGTATCGCTCCTGGAATAGTGGAATGTGCGGCTGGTGTGCGATGCCGCGAAGCAGGAAGCCATTGGCCGGCTTGCAGCTTTTCAACAGCGGCAACGCCTGCTTGTAGAATGCCGCAACCACTTTGGCCGTCTTGGCTGCTTTGGCGGACCTGACGAGCGGCTTGGCGGTGGCGATGGGCAACCCTTCGCGGTGCGGATCGCTGTCACTGAGCGGACCTTCGAGTCCCTTGCCGCGAAACACAACCACGAACCGGTGTCCTTTGCCGGGGCGAATGATCACTTCGACATCGCCGATCTTCTTGATCTTCGACGCGAGCAGCGCGCATTGCGCTTCCGTGACTTTCGTATCGATGCGGCCCGCGCGGCGGTCGGTCACGATGCCTTTCGCGTCGAGCGAGCAGAAGTTCGCGCGCGCGGCCACGTCGCCATGCTTGAGGTCGATCCCCAACCCAAGCGCTTCGATCACGCCGCGGCCCACTTCGTATTCGAGCGGGTCGTAGCCGAACAACCCCAAATGCCCCGGGCCGCTGCCGGGGGTGATGCCGTGGGCGACAGGGATCATGCGCCCCAATGCGGAGCGTTTGGCCAGCATGTCGAGGGTTGGCGTGCGCGCGGCCTCCAGCGGCGTGCGGAAGCCGGTCGACTCGGTGGCGATATCGCCGAGACCATCCAGGACGACCAGCGCGAGCTTCGTGTCATTCGCAACGAGCAACTTGGTATAGATCTCATCAGCATTCATGGGAAATTCTCTCTGTTTTGGGCTTGAAACTGCGTGTATTTAGCGTCATGTTGACACACCAGCGCGGGCCCTGTCAAAGACGAAAACTTCCAAGATCGTGACGTTGTTACACAATGAAATAGCCTGAGAGCGCGGTGAAAACCTCTTTTCTGGACAAATTGATCGGGCGTATCGAGCGGGTCGATCCCCAGAGCCTGCAGAGCGTGGTGCTCAAGCTCTCGCGGGAGAAAGGATTCCTCGAAACGCTGTTCAACACCATCCAGGAAGGCATCATCGTCACGGATGCCGAGGGCCGGATCACCTATCTCAACGCCGCCGCGGGCCAACTCCTCGGGATCGACCCCGAGCGCGCGGTTGGTGAGCCGCTCTCGCGGTATCTCCGCGACCTCGACTGGCAGAAAATCTGGTCGGCTGACAAGGACGAATGGCGGAAGGTGTTGTCTCACGAGCTCGAGGTCTTCTACCCGCAACGACGGTTCCTCAGCTTCTACATCGTACCCGTTGCCGACGAGCAGAATTCCGTGGTGACCGGCATGGCCATCATCCTGCGCGATGTCACCGAAACGCGCCAGCACGCGGCCAGCGCGCTCGAATCGGAAAAGCTTTCAGCGATCACACTGCTGGCGGCAGGTGTGGCCCATGAAATCGGCAACCCATTGAATTCGTTGAACATCCATCTCCAACTGATGGAACGCGAGTTGAAGAAGCTGCCCAAAGCCCAGGGCGAACGGGTGCGGAAAGACCTGCGCGTGGCGCGGGATGAGATCGCGCGGCTCGACCAGATCATCAACCAATTCCTGCACGCGATCCGCCCCACGCAACCGGAGCTCCAGCCAACGAGCGTGAACGACGTTGTGGCGGAGACGCTGGCGTTGCTGGATCGGGAGATCAACGACCGCGATATTTTGGTGGAACGGGAGTTGGCGGACGGGATGCCGCGCATTTTGCTGGATCGGGCCCAGCTCAAACAGGCGTTCTACAACATCGTCAAGAACGCGCTGCAAGCCATGCGGTCCGGCGGCATCCTGCGGGTCCGCACCGAGGCGGACGAGGCGTACGTCACGATCTCGTTCATCGACAGTGGACAGGGCATTGCCCCCGAGCAGATCGGCCGGCTGTTCGAGCCCTATTTCACGACCAAACAGAATGGCACCGGTCTCGGTCTGATGATCGTGCAGCGGATTGTTCGCGAACACGGCGGCTTGATCGAGGTCGAGAGCAACCGGGATCACGGCACGACGTTCCGGGTGAAACTGCCGATTCACGAGAAACGGACGCGGTTGCTGGAGGCTTCGCGCGACGAAACCGCCGCGAGGGAACAATGAAACAGCCGACCATCCTGGTTGTCGATGACGAGCGCAATACCCGCGAAGGCCTGCAGCGCGCTCTGGAGGACCGCTACGAGGTGTTGCTGGCCGAGGACTCAGAGAAGGCGACACAAATCCTCGAGTCCACGCCCATCGACGTCATGCTGACCGACCTGCGCATGCCCGGTGTGGACGGCATGGGGTTGCTGCGCCGGGCCATGTCCCTGACCAACCGGCCCGTGTGCATCGTGATGACGGCGTACGGCTCGATCGAGAACGCCGTGCAGGCCATGCAGGCCGGCGCGTATCATTACGTGACCAAACCGGTCAATCTCGACGAGCTGGAGCTGGTCATCCAGCGGGCGCTCAACAGTCGCCGCATCGAGTCCGAGAACGTCAATCTCCGCGAGCAAATCGAGCAGAAATACGGGTTGGAAAATATCATTGGCGAAGCCGCGGCGATGCGCGCGGTGTTCGAAACGGTGCAACAGGTCGCGCCGAGCCGCGCCACGGTGCTGATCACCGGCGAAACGGGAACGGGAAAGGAGCTTATCGCCAAGGCGATCCACAATCTGAGCCCGCGCAAGGACGGGCCATTCATCGCCGTGCATGCCGCGGCGCTTCCGTCGTCGCTGCTGGAAAGCGAGCTGTTTGGACACGAGAAGGGCGCGTTCACGGGCGCGGTCGAGCGGCGGATCGGTCGGTTCGAGCTGGCCGACGGGGGGACTCTGTTTCTCGACGAGGTTGGGGAATTGGAGCCACCGATGCAGGTCAAGCTGCTGCGAGTGCTGGAAGAACGAGCGTTCGAGCGGGTCGGGGGGTCAAAAACGCTGCAGGTGGACGTTCGCCTGGTTGCCGCCACCAATAAAACCCTGAAAAAGCTGGTCAGCGACGGCAAGTTTCGCGATGATTTGTTCTATCGGCTGAGTGTCGTCACTGTTGACCTGCCGCCCCTGCGGGAGCGGCGGGATGACATTCCGCTGTTGGTGCGGTCGTTTCTCGCCGAGTTCGGCCGGGAAAACAACAAGCAGGTGCGGGAACTGACGCCTGAGGCATTGAACGTGCTTCTGGCGTACGACTGGCCCGGCAACGTGCGGGAGTTGCGCAATGCCATCGAGCAAATGGTCGTGTTGGCGCGCTCGGAACGGTTGACGCTGCGCGACGTGCCCGCCGCCATCCGCGCCGCGGCGGACCCGACCAAGATCAACGCGGTGCGGACGGGAATGACCGTGGAGGAAGCCGAACGCCAGTTGATCGTGCAAGCCCTGAAGGAGACGGATGGCAACCGCACGAAAGCAGCGCAGCGAATCGGCATCAGCCGGCGGACGCTGCATCGCAAATTGAAACAGTACGGGCTCGAGAATCAGTAGCGGCAGACGGAATTGGAGAACAGGAGCGAACGATATGGCGCGATCAGGGGCAACGGAAGAGACGATTCAGTCGGCGGTGTTTCACATTGAGATCGGCCGCGGCCGGCGGATCATGCTGTGGGTATTGTTGATCTTGCTGGCGGGGATGCTGAGCCTCCTGTACACGGGCGCGCAGTTTTACGGGTTTGACAAACGGGAATCAATGGACATGGCCCAGGTGGCGCGAAACATCGCGCAAGGCCATGGGTTCACGACGTACGTGATCCGTCCGCTCAGCCTGTGGGAACTCGAACGCACCGGGTGGGACATTCAAAAGAAGGACGCGCGGGTCAGACTGATCATCAATCATCCCGATATCTACAATCCGCCGCTCTATCCCTACGCGCTGGCGGGACTGTTCCGAATGCTCCCGCCGCGGTTGTTCACCTACGACCAGTCCGAGCACGTATACCTCCCGGAGCGCTGGGCCGTCCTCCCGTTCGACCAGCTTTGTCTGTTCGCCTGCGTCCTGCTTGTATTTGTCTGGGCCAGGCAGCTCTTCGATCGGCGCGTGGCCATCATGGCGACCTGGCTGATGCTCTTTTCGGACACGCTGTGGTCCTACGCCATCTCCGGGTTGCCGACAAATCTCCTGATGCTGCTGCTTCTGCTGGCGATGTACTGCCTGTTCATCGCGGACCGCCGGCTCAATCCCGCGGCGCCGTCCGAGGGCGCGCCAGCACCGGCGGCGGGGACGGGCTGGGCGGCGGTGTGCGTGGTCGTCAGTGCCGGGCTGTTGGGATTGTGTTTTCTCACGCGGTATCTGGCGGCGTTTTTTCTCATCCCGATGGTGATTTACGTGATGCGCATCCATCGCGGTTGGATGGCCGCCGTCTGGGCGGCCATTTATGTGGCGGTGTTCGCCGTGGTCATCACACCCTGGTTGGTCCACAACCACCGCGTTTCCGGAAGCGCACTGGGAATCGCGCGCTACGAATTGGTGGACCGTTCGGGCACCTTTCTGGGCGAAACCCTGCCGCGCTCGTACAACCCCGACTTCGAGCATGCGTACTCCGTGGGTGCGATCTGGACGAAATTCCTGACGAACCTCCGGGTCGTGCTGGTCAGAGATCTCCGCCTCATCGGCACGGATTTCCTGATATTATTTTTCGGGGTCGGAATCCTCTACGGCTTCCGCCGGCGCGACGTGTTGCGGCTGCGCGGGTTGGTTCTGGGAATGCTGTCGGTAGCGATCATTGCCATGTCGGTCATCGGATCGGACCCCGAACGCCGCAATCCGGAGGTGTACGGAGGCAACCTGCTGGTGTTGCTGCTGCCGATCGTGGCGATTTACGGAACAGCCTTTTTCTTTTTGCTTCTCGATCACATCCCGTTTCGCATCAAGTTGACCCAGTACGTGGCGATTGGCGGGTTTGTGCTCCTGAACGTGGCGCCGATGATCTTCTCGCTGTTGTCGCCGCGGCAGGGATTGTTTCCCTATCCGCCGTACATTGCCCCGGTGGAGCGGGCGGTCGCGGGTTATTTCGAGTCCACGGCGCTGGCCTGCAGCGATCTGCCATGGGCGGTCGCCTGGCACGGCGAACGGCGAGCGGTATGGCTGCCCACGACCATGGACGATTTCTATCAGATCCACGATTTCGTGGCGCCGAACGGCTTCCAGTTCATGATGTTGACGCCGTACGTGATCGATGCCCGGCCCCAAACCGAGGTGGCCAAAGGCGAATTCAAGGGCTGGGAGACGTTCCTGCGCGGGCAATTGCCCGCGAGTTTCCCCCTCAAGGCCTACAGCCCGTTGCCCCCCGACAACGAACAGGTTCTGCTGGCCGATCGCGCCCGATGGGCCAATCAGAAGAATACGGCGACCGAACTCGAGAGCCACGTGCTCAGCGTTCCGGGCGTGACCAACGCCCCCGCGCGTCCCCCGGCAAAGAAGAGCCCGCCATCAGGGGCCAGCAGCGCCCAACCGCCCGCGAAGCACTAGAGACGCGCGCGACCGGGGTGTTGGGATTTGGCTTTCGCGGGCGGCGGGGCGTGGCTATAGTGGCGCGGCGCATCCGATGCAGATGAAACCGGCGGCAGCATTCGCGGTTGGGTTGTGGACGGGAGCGGCGGTCATCACGGCCGTGGGGGTGTTCTATCTCCAGCAATTCAGCCGAGCGCGCGCCGGCGCGGGGTCGGCCACGGATTCGCAACTCGCCGCAGCCACCGAACAGGTCCAGTTGCTGCAACAGGACAATGCCCGGCTCAATGCGGAAGTGCAGCGCCTCAAGGAGACGGCGGCGACGCTGAAGAGCAACATCGAAGTGAAAGCCACCGCGGACGCCCCGCGCCGCATTCCGTTCCTGCTGCCGACACCGCCGGCCGAAACCCCGGCTGCGCCGAGTGCCACGGGCAATTGGATCGAACTGGCCGTCGCGACCGGCGACGTCGGCGCGTTGCCCGAACTGGAACGGGCCGCGCGCCGAAACAACCACCGCGCGCTGGAGGCAATTGCCCTGCTCGCGGACCGCGATCAGTCGGCCACGCTCACTCGCGTATGGCGTTCGGGAACGCTGACGCCGCCCAATCTGGCGGACGCGACGCGCTACCTTGCCGCCACGATGGAGGTCAATCCCGAGGCGGAGTCGTTGCTGCGCGGACTGGCGGGAGACCCCGGCACGGATTCGCACCTGCTCTACGCGGCTGTCGACGGCCTGGCGGACCCCGCGTTTCGTGTCAGTCTTGCCCACGAGATTCCGGTCCCGCCCCCGCCACATTTCCGGCCGGACTATGCGGCCCGGATGCGGCTGTTGGAGAGCCTCCGATCATCAACAACCGACGATGAGCTACGCGTGTACATCGACCAGGCGAAGGCCGAGCTGCAGGCGCGCTGGGTGGAGGCAAACCCATCGTCGCCATAACCCGCGGCGGTTCCCATCCGGGATTGCGCGGCGGCGGCAAGCTGTGCCACGATGGGAGCCCCGTGTACGAAAACGGGCCTGTGTCATGAGGTGGAGTTCGTGAATCGACGCGTCCAGATTCTGATCGCCGTGATCGCCATCGGGGTCATTGGCCTGAGCATCGGCCTGCTGGCCCTGCTCCGCGTTCAGGAGGCGAGAGCGTTTCACCGTCCCCACCAGGTGCAGACCCATGGCGGGACGAATTACATTGTGCAATTGAGCGAAGTCATGGTGGGCAGGACGGAAACCGGATGCGTGCTGATCGTCTACCTGCGATTGCAGAACCCGAATCCGTATGACGTGACCTTGCAGCGCAACTGGTTTGTCCTCATGGACCGGGCCAAGGACTATTTCTTGCCGTCCACCACGGGCACGCAAACCGAATTGATCAAACTGCCCGCCCACGGTGTCTTAGACCGGGAGATGCTCAGTTACGCGGTAGGGGACGACGCCTTCGCGGGCACCGTCGCGCTGCTCGTGGGCCGAAACTACATGGTCCTCGTGAAGGACGCGGAGCCGTTTGACGTGCGGCTGCGCGACGGCGAGTTCCGCTCGTTCCAGACGCGCCACTGGTAGATCCGGCGGCTCCAAACGATCATGTGGAAGAAAATCAAGTCCGTCGCGGTCAGCGCGATCATCCTGGCGCTCGGCGGAACCTGCCTCTACCTGTACTACGGCGGCGGGCGCGGCGCCGCGGTGCGCCGCCTGGCCGATCCGCCGGCGATCGTGCGTGAAATTCAGGATCTGAGCGAGCTGGTCACGGTGAAGTACAGCATCCAAAAGGTTATCGGCCTGGAAGAGAACAAAGTGCCCTTCGGATCGGAACGGATTCTGTTGCTGGTGCAAGGGCAGGTGTTGGGCGGGGTGGATCTGGCCGGGCTGAACGTCAACGACGTCGAGGTGTCGGCGGATGGCGCGGTGGCGGTCCGCCTGCCTCCGCCGAAGGTCATGCACGTGTATCTGGACGAAAAGCAAACCCGGGTTTGGGACCGGTCCAAGACGTGGTGGGCCGTGTGGGAGCCGTTCGACCCCGAACTGGAGCAAAAGGCCCGGCTGGCGGCCCTGGAAGACATCCAGGTCGCCGCGGCGCAAATGGGGATTCTCCGCAACGCGCAGACCAACGCCGAGACCGCCATCCGAAAGTTGCTCCGCGCCGGCGGTGTCGAGTCGGTCCGGTTTACGGCCCCGCCGGGGGATAAAACGTGAGTGGGATGGCTCCGTAGTGTCATATATTCCGTGCGGGACATCCGCTGACGATTGTTGTAACCTCCGAACGGACATTCACGTCTGATACGGGAATACGCCCCGACGAGCGATTAGGAAGAATGGGATCGACGATGGCAACTACGACCAAACGGAAATCTTGGAAGCGATGGGCACTGGTGGCGAGTGTGATTGTTGTCGTTGCGTGCGCCCTTTGGTACGTGAAGCTTCGCAAGGATAACAGCACGCAATATACGCTGAGTCTGGTGACCCGCGGCGATTTGACGCAACTGGTCACGGCGGCGGGTCAGCTCAACCCGGTCACGAACGTCCAGGTTGGCTGCCAGATTTCGGGAACGATTGCGAAACTGTACGCCGACTACAACTCGCCGGTGACGAACGGCCAACTCGTCGCGGAGATCGATCCGCGGATTTATCGGGCCAACCTCCATTCGGCCGAGGGCGACCTGGCCAACGCGGAAGCGGCCCTGGAACTGGCAACAGTGAACGAGCGGCGCTCGAAGGAATTGCTGGTCAACCGCCTGATACCCCAGTCGGACTACGACCAGGCGGTGGCCACCCTGCACCAGGCGCAGGCGACCGTGGAGATCAAACGCGCGACCGTGGAGCTGGCGAGGGCCAACCTGCAGTATTGCACGATTTATTCGCCGGTAAACGGGATGGTGATTTCCCGGAGCGTGGATGTCGGGCAAACGGTCGCGGCCAGCTTCAACGCTCCCCAACTGTTCCTCATCGCCAACGACATCACCAAAATGCAGATTGACGCCAATGTCGCCGAGTCCGACATCGGCGGAGTGGAAAAAGGCCAAAAGGTGGATTTTACCGTGGACGCCTTTCCGAATCGGACGTTCCACGGCACGGTGGTTCAGGTGCGCAATTCGCCGCTCACGGTGCAGAACGTGGTCACCTACGACACCGTGATCGGGGTCAATAATGACGATCTGAAACTCAAGCCCGGCATGACCGCCAACGTGTCAATCATCGTCGCCGAGCGCAAGGATGTTCTGCGGGTTCCCAACGCGGCGCTGCGGTTTCATCCGCAGGACCTGACCAACACAATGTCACGAGCGGCGAGCGGCGGGCCCGGCGCAGCGGGCGGCAGTGGCGGCGGCGCTCCCGGCCAGCATCCGAAAGGAGAGCATCGCCAAACCCATACGGTGTACGTCCTCAAAAACGACAAGCCGGAACCGGTTCAAATCAAGATCGGCATCACCGACAGCATCAACACAGAGGTCACCGAGGGCCTTTCGGAAAGCAACAACGTGATCACTTTTGCGACGTACAAGCAGGCGAGCGGGCCGAACAATCCGTTCGGGATGAGGCGATTCTAAGGAGCCAGGGGCGCGTGTCGGCGGTCATCAAACTGGACAAGGTGCACAAGACCTATCACACGGGTGAGGTGGACGTGCATGCCGTGCGCGGCGTCTCGCTGGAGATCGCCCCGGGCGAATTCGTGGCGATCATGGGCGCCAGCGGCTCGGGCAAATCCACCATGATGAACATCATCGGTTGTCTCGATCGTCCCACGGCGGGCGCGTACTTTCTCGACGGAGTCGACGTCTCCCACCTGGACCGCGACGAACTGGCGGCCATCCGCAACCGGAAACTGGGGTTCGTGTTTCAGGGGTTCAACCTGTTGTCCCGCACGTCGGCGCTGGAAAACGTCGAGCTGCCGATGCTGTACACGCACGACCACATGACCGCGGCCATGCAACGGGAGCGGGCGATTCACGCGCTCGAGATTGTCGGCTTGGCCGATCGCGCCGACCACCACCCCAATCAACTGTCGGGCGGCCAGCAACAGCGCGTAGCCATCGCCCGGGCGCTGGTCAACCAACCGGCGGTCTTGCTTGCCGACGAGCCGACGGGTAATCTGGATACGCGCACGAGCGCGGAGGTCATGGGCGTTTTCCAGAAGCTGAACGATGAAGGGATCACCATCGTCATGGTGACGCACGAACTCGATATCGCAGCGTTCACGAAACGCAACGTGATCATGCGCGATGGCGAGGTGGTCAACGATACACCGGTCGGGCGCCGGTCGTTAGCCGAAACGGAAATCCGCCGCCTGCAACAGGCGCACGAAGCGGTCAAGCTGACAAAATGAGAATCTCCGCCACAGTACGAATGGCCCTGCGCGCGTTGCGGCGCAACAAGCTGCGATCCACGCTGACCGCGCTGGGCATCATCATCGGCGTCGGCGCGGTTATCGCCATGGTGGGGATCGGCAACGGCGCCAAATCGCAGGTCGAAACCCAAATCGCCAGCCTGGGGCAGAACGTCATCCTGATTTTCGCCGGGAACTGGAACAGCAGCGGCGTGCGCAGCGGGTGGGGCGGCGCGGGAACGTTGGTGGTTGACGACGCGCTGGCGATCGGGCGCGAGATACCTGCCGTGACCTGCGTCAGCCCGGAGGTGCGCGATCGCGATCAGGTGCTGGCCAACGGGCTGAATTGGTACACACAAGTCCTCGGCGAAGGCCCCGATTACCTGCAGATTCGCGATTGGCCACTGGACAGCGGCGCGATGTTCACCGACCTGGACGTGCGCGGCACGACCAAGGTGTGCGTGATTGGAAAGACCATCGCGAATCAGTTGTTTCCGGACGAAGACCCGGTCGGCCAAACCCTGCGCATCCGCGATATGCCGTTCAAGGTGCTCGGAGTGCTGCATCCCAAGGGTTTGTCGGTGATGAACACGGACCAGGATGATGTGATCCTGGTTCCCTACACGAGCCTGATGAAACGGATTTCCAAACGGACCAATATCGGTTCCATCATCGTTCAATCCTCATCGTCCGCGGCATCGTTCGAGGTGCAGCGGGCGATCTCCGACCTGTTGCGTCAGCGCCACCGGCTCGGGCCGGACCGCGACGATGATTTCACCATCCGCGGCCAGCAGGAGATCGCCGACGCGTTCACGGCGACGAGCCGCATCATGACGGTGCTGCTCGGAGCCATTGCCAGCGTTTCGCTCATCGTCGGCGGCATCGGCATCATGAACATCATGCTGGTCAGCGTGACGGAGCGGACGCGGGAGATCGGCATTCGCATGGCCGTGGGCGCCCACGGCAAGGACATCCTGTTGCAGTTCCTCATCGAAGCGATCACGCTCAGTTCGCTCGGCGGGCTGATTGGGATCGCCCTGGGGATTGGCTCGGCGAAATTGTTGTCGGCGCTCGCCGGATGGCCCACGCTTGTCTCGCCGACGTCCGTGATGCTGGCATTTCTGTTCAGCGCGGCGGTAGGGGTGTTCTTTGGCTTTTACCCGGCGCGGAAAGCTGCCAATCTCGACCCGATCGATGCGCTACGATATGAATAGATCCATGATTTCAAGCCGTGTACCGTCGCTCCTGACAACATTCGTTGCGATCCTGATGATGGCGTCTTCTGTTTGGGCCGACGGGGGCGCCACCAACGAGACGCGGGCGCTGACCCTGCGGGAGTGCATCGAGCGCGCGTTGGAAAACAACTTGGAGATCAGGTTCCAGCGCATCACACCCACCATCCAAACTTGGGGCGTCATGGGAGCCCAGGGCGCTGCGTATGATCCCGTGTTTTCCGCATCGATGAATTATCAGGATGCGACCACGCCGCTGACGCCGGAACAGACGACATCGCTGCATTTGTCCTCGCTCGAGCAAAAGCAGTTGGCGTCCAGCGTCGGTCTGACCGGAAAATTACCCCTGGGAACAACCTACGACCTGTTCGGGTCCAGCACACGCACCTCGGGTCAACTGAACAGCAATTTCGTGTATACCGGCTCGTCGGGAATCAGCATCACGCAGCCAATCCTGCAGAACTTCGGGTTCGGAGTCAACGCGACGGCCATCCGTATCGCGCGGGAGAGTCGGACGATCGCCATCCAGAACTTCGTCCAATTCGTCATGAACACCATCAGCAACGTCGCCACCGCCTACTACGAGCTGGTGTACGCGATTGAGAATCACAAGGCGGCGGTGGAGAACCGCGAGCTGGCCCGGGAACTACTCGACCAGAATCGTATCCAGGAACGGGTCGGCACGATGTCACCGTTGGACGTGATCCAGGCCGAGGCGGGCGTGGCCGAGAGCGAGCAAAGCGTCATCACCACGGCGCGCGCGATCAAGGACAACGAGAACACATTGAAACGGCTCATCTGCCAGCAGGTCTCGGAATTCGGCACCGCGACGCTGGTGCCGGTGGATTATCCGCCGGTCGAAATGGTCGCGCTGGACGTGGCGGAGAGCACGCGCCGCGCGTTGGAGATTCGCCCGGATTACCAGAGCGCCTACCACGCCCTGCAGTCGCAGAATATCACCGTCCAGTTTGATCGGAACCAGCTCTGGCCGCAGATCAACCTGCAGGGTAGCTACGCGGCCAATGGCGGCGGAAGTTCTTTCGCCAGTTTCGCCAACGCAACCGCCGGCGGCAACAGCCCGACCTGGGCGGTTGGCGTCCTCTTTTCGTTCCCGTTGGCGGACCGGCAGGCGCGGGCCAACTACCACATGGCCAAACTCGACGCCGATCAATTGTTGCTCAGCCTCAAGTCGCTGGAACAGAACATCGTCGTGGCAGTGGACGACGCGGTCGGCCACGTGGAAATGAACCTGAAAAGCGTCGAGGCCGCGCGCGCCGCGACACGTCTCGCCCAGGAATCGCTCGATGCGGAAAAGAAGAAGCTCCTGGCGGGCACCTCGACGACGTTCTTGGTGCTGCAGGCGCAGACGCAACTGGAAACCGCCCGCGTCGCTCAGATTCGCGCCGAGGCCGATTACCACGAGTCGCTGGTGGCGCTGGACCTGGCGGAGGGCACGATCCTGGCCAGGAACAGCATCGTGCTCGACGAGAAGTACTAGGAACCCGGCGTGCACCCCGAGTTTATCCGTCTCGGCCCGCTCGATATTCACACCTACGGCGTGTTCGTTGCCATCGGCTTCATCGTCGGGCTGGCCGTCGCGTCGCGGCGCGCCCCCCGCGAGGGAATCGATCCCGAACGGATCACCGATCTTGGCGCGTGGCTGATCATCTCGGGGATGCTCGGCGGCAAACTCTTTCATATCGCGTTTTTCTGGAACGACTTTCTGTACGGCTGGCGACAGGAGGGCATCCGCTCGTTGCGCGAAGGATTCGTTTTCTATGGTGGATTCATCACGGCGTCACTCGCGGCGGTGGCGTACACGACTGTGAAAAAGTTGCCCTTCTTTCGAGTGGCCGACATCCTGGCGCCGTCGATCGCGCTCGGTCACGCCTTTGGCCGGATGGGTTGCTTCTTCAACGGCTGCTGCTACGGCAAACCGTGTTCGCTTCCGTGGGCCGTGAGGTTTCCGCCGCCGCACGTGATGGCCGGCATTCCGGTTCATCCCACGGAGATTTACGAAGCGCTGGGCAACCTCGCCATCTTCGGCGGGCTCAGCGCGGTCTATCGCCACAAGCGCGCCGATGGCCAGATTTGGTGGCTGTACGTGCTGAGCTACGGCATCTTGCGGTTCATCGTCGAGTTCTTCCGCGGCGACTACGTCAGCTATTATTTCGGCGTGCTGACCCTCGGCCAACTCGTGGCCATCGTGATGATCGCGGTGGCGGCGGTCGCCCTGATCCGCCTGCCGCGGCGCGTCGAACTGCGCGCGGCGTGAGACATTGATTTCGCTTTGAAAGCGGGCGGCTTCCTTGTAGGTTTCGCGCCATGCCAATCTTCGATTTCCCTCTGGCCGAGTTGCGTACATACAAGGGCCGCAATCCCCGACCGCCCGACTTTGATTCATTCTGGGACAGGGCCATCGCCGAAATGAAATCGGTCGAGCCGAAGGTCGACCTCGTCCCGCACAAGACATCCTCGCGCTCCGCCGAGTGTTTCGACCTGTATTTCACCGGCGTGGGCGGGTCGCGGATCTACGCGAAGTATCTGCGGCCGAAATCCGGCCCGAAACCGCATCCCGCTATGTTGCTGTTCCACGGATACACGGCCAACAGCGGCGACTGGTTCGACAAGTTTGCCTGGGTCTCGCAGGGCTACGCCGTGGCGGCGCTGGATTGCCGTGGCCAGGGCGGGAAATCGCAGGACCTCGGCGGCGTGACGGGGAACACGATGCGCGGCCAGATCATTCGCGGACTCGACGATCCGCCGGAGAGATTGTTGTTCCGCCAGATTTTTCTCGATACGGCGCAACTGGCGAACATCGTCATGCAATTCCCCGAGGTCGATCCGAAACGGGTGGGCGCGCTGGGCGGTTCGCAGGGCGGCGGGCTGACGCTGGCCTGCGCCGCGCTCGAGCCGCGCCTCAAACGGGCCGCGCCGATTTTCCCATTCTTGTGCGATTATCAGCGCGTGTGGGAGATGGATTTGGCGGCGGAAGCGTATGAGGAATTGCGGACTTATTTCCGCCGGTTCGATCCGCGCCACGAACGCGAGACGGAGATTTTCACGAAGCTCGGCTACATCGATTGCCAGCATCTCGCGCCGCGGATTCGCGCCGAGGTGTTGATGAGCACCGGCTTGATGGACCAGATTTGTCCGCCGTCGACCCAGTTCGCGGCGTACAACAAGATCACCGCGAAAAAGGACATGGTGATTTATCCCGACTACGCGCACGAAGGGATGCCGGGCGTGAACGACACAATTTTCGAGTTCATGGCCGGGCTCTAAACGGTGACAGGATGCCGTCATTCGTTGTGTCACAGGAGACTGCGGGCATGCGCCTCGATCAGTTCTTGCATCGAGAATTATCGGGGCATTCGCGGGCGTTTCTGCAGAAGCTGATCGAGCAGGGTAACGCGCACGTCAACGGACGCCTCGCCAAACCCAGCTACAAGGTGCGGGCGGGTGATGAAATCCGCGTCGAGATTCCGCCGCCGCGTCCGGCCGAAGCGCAACCCGAGGACATCCCGCTCGATGTGTTGTTCGAGGACGACGATCTGGTCGTGTTGAACAAGCCGGCGGGTCTGGTGGTCCATCCCGCGGCGGGGAACCAGGAGCACACGTTGGTGAACGCGCTGCTGCACCATTGTCGCGGCGGGCTGGCGGGAATTGGCGGCGTGGAACGGCCGGGGATTGTGCATCGGCTCGACAAGGGAACGAGCGGCTGCATCGTCGTCGCCAAGACGGATTTCGCGCACCAAGCGCTGGTTGCGCAGTTCAAGTCGCGGGGCGTGAAGAAGATTTATCGCGCGGTGTGCGCGGGCAAGTTCGAGCGGCCGAGCGGGCGCATCGAAACAGTGATCGGCCGCAGCGAGCGCGACCGCAAAAGGATGTCCGTGCGCGTGGCGCGGGGTCGTCAGGCGGTGACGGATTACCGGGTGCTGAAACAATTTGCCGAGTTCGCGCTGGTCGAACTGCACATTCATACGGGGCGAACGCACCAGATTCGCGTGCACATGGCGCACATCGGTCATCCCGTGCTGGGAGACACAACATACGGACGGAAATTCGAAATTCGAAATTCGAGATTCGAGTTTTGGGGTGGACGGCTGATGTTGCATGCCTATAAACTCGGATTCACGCATCCGCGGACGGAGAAGTTCATGGAGTTCACCGCGCCGATGCCGGAGGAGATGGCGAAACTGTGTCCGACCTGAACGAGATCATCGACGAAACAATCCACGCGCTGGAAGAAATGAAACGCTCGGGCGTGACGCATGTCGAGGTGTCGCGCGAGACGCTGGAGCAATTGGGCAAAGCGCCGCGTGAGGGCACGCGGCCCGCAACGGACACCGTCGCCGGCGAACTGGCGGCGATCGAAGCGCGGGCCAAGGCGTGCAAGAAATGCAATGAACTCGCGCGGTGCCGGCACAGCGTGGTGTTCGGCGTGGGCAGCCCGCGCGCGGAGATCATGTTCGTCGGCGAAGCGCCGGGACACGATGAAGACATGCGGGGCGAGCCGTTCGTAGGACGCGCGGGCGAATTGTTGACCAAGATCATCGCGGCGATGGGATTCAAACGCGGGGACGTGTATATCGCCAACGTGCTGAAATGTCGTCCCCCCGAGAACCGCACGCCGTTGCCCGACGAAGTGACGAATTGCCTGCCGTACCTGCTGTCGCAGATCGAGCTGATCAAGCCCAAGGTGATCGTGGCGCTGGGCGCGACGGCGGTGCGCGCGTTGCTCGACGTGCAACTCGGCATCACCAAGATGCGCGGTCACTGGTACACGTTTAGAGATATCCCCATTATGCCCACGTTCCATCCCGCCTATTTGCTGCGTAATCCCCCCGCGAAGAAAGAAGTCTGGGACGACATGAAGGCCGTGCTGGAGAATCTCGGACGCGAAGTGCCGAAGACGCGGTAACTCCCGACATTAGAGCAACACCAAGCCCTCCCTCAACGACGGGTACCGGAGTTTGGCCAACAGTTCGCGTTTCATGCGGGAAGTGTCGGCGACGCCGGAGACCATGCCAATCTTGATGAAGTCGCGGGTCAACGGTGATTTTGTGCCGAAGACGGCTGCGAAGGCTTCACAGCTTGCGCCAGCCAGCGGAAACATCCAGCGCGGACAACGCCACGGTTTCGGGTAACCCCAGTGCATGGCGATGGTGTCGAGGAACTCCTGCAGCGTTACGGGCTGGTCGTCGGCGACGTTGTAGATGCCGGAGATTTGCGGTCCTTCGATGGCGGCGGTGACAGCTTTCAAGAAATCCGGCAGCGCGAGGAGATGTTCCCACGTTGGCTCGCGCCAAACGGCCATGAGCCGATGCCGCAACAGCCATCGCGCGGCCTCAATCATCAGCACGCCTCGCCCGTAAATCATACCCGCACGCAGAGCTACAGGAATCATTTCTGTGCCCTTGCAGGCCGCGAAAAGATGCTGCTCGGCGGCCAGTCGCGTCTGTGCGTGGACAGAGTTCGGCTGGCCATCGAGTCGATACTGAGCCGGCCTTTCGGGTGTTGATTCGCCCTCCACATGCGGAAAGCTGACGAGGATGAACTTGCCCACCCGCGCCGCCTGCGCCGCAGCAACGAGGTTCTTCACGTAACCAAGATTGGTCCGTGGTAGAAATCTCTCTGGGCGCGGCGCAAACAAGATGCCGGCAAAATGCACGATGCAGTCGATGTCCCGGCAAGCCTCGGACGAGGTTGCGGGATCGGCGAGGTTCGCGCGACAAATCGACGCGTTCGGGCGATTGTCGATAGAAAACGGCAGGTCATGGCAGTGGACCATCAACCGCAACTGGTGAGGGCTGGGCAACAGGTCGCGGGCAAGGAATGAACCCAGATTACCCGCTGCTCCCGTGATAAGGACATTCATGTGAGCATTGCCACCCAGCGCGCGAAGACTTCGCTGCCGATCTTTTGAAGTGTAGGCAGGTGGGTGTGGGCGTTGAGTTTGATGGCAGCACCGTTGAGGCCGGCGGCCTGGACTTCGTCCGCGAAGGTCTCGACCATGGTCTTGACGTGGGGCCAGGTCACCTCGAGATGGAAAAGCAGGCCGTAGGCATTCTTGCCGTAGCGGAAGGCCTGGTTGGGGGTCAGGGCGGACGAAGCGAGCAGCGTCGCGCCGCGCGGAAGATCAAAGACATCACCATGCCAGTGAAAAGCGGTTAGGTAACGCGGTTCCCCATCAAAAATACCGCAAGAAGGGACACTTGCGCCACCACCGCGACCGCAGCGAAGGGTAACCCGGTGCCAGCCAATTTCCTTTTGTCTTACGGGATAGACACTTGCGCCGATGGTCGCGGCGAGGAGTTGGCTGCCGAGGCAAACGCCGAGGATGGGTTTTTCGCGTTTGACGGCGTCCTCTATCAGGCGGATTTCGTCGCGGAGGTATGGGTATTTCTTGTCCTCGTAAACGCTTTGCGGGCCGCCCATCAGGATCAGGCCCACCGCATCGCCGATTTCCTTCGGGACAGGCTGGCCTTCGAAGGAGCGGACGTAACGGGCCTCGATTCCCGCACGTTTGAGGGCCTCGGCGATGGTTCCCAATCCCTCGACCGGGTGATGCTGGATAATACTAACATGTTTGCTTGGCTTTTCCGTTGTCACGTGCCTAGGATACCACACTGTGCAACGGGTTCTGATCACCGGCGGGGCGGGTTTCATCGGATCGCACCTGGCGGAGGCGTTGGTGACGGAGGGCAAGGAGGTCTTCGTCATCGATGACTTGAGCACGGGGTCAATCGCGAACATCGCCCACCTGCAAGCCAATCCCGCGTTCCATTTCACGAAGGGATCGATTCTCAACAGTGAGGTTCTCGAGCCGTTGGTCGGTGAGGTGGATTTCATCTATCATTTGGCGGCGGCGGTCGGCGTGGAACTGGTTGTGCGGAGCCCGGTATTCACCATCGAGGACAACGTTCGGGGGACCGAGAGCGTGCTAGCGGCGGCGGCAAAGCGCAAGATCGGGCTGCTAATCACTTCGACATCAGAAGTTTACGGCAAGAGCGAGCGCGACCGATTTCGCGAGGACGATGATCTGTTGATCGGTCCGCCAACGTTCGCACGGTGGAGCTACGCCTGCTCGAAGCTGCTGGACGAGTTCTTGGCGCTGGCCTACTGGCGGGAGAGGAAGCTGCCGGTATTCGTGGTGCGGCTGTTCAATACGGTCGGGCCGCGCCAGACCGGGCGGTACGGGATGGTGGTGCCGCGGTTTGTGCAGGCGGCGCTGCGCGACGAGCCGCTGCTGGTCCACGGGGATGGCAAACAGACGCGGTGCTTCTGCCACGTGACGGACGTGGTGCGGGCGTTGATGGCCCTACCGAACCAGCCGCGGGCTGTGGGCCAGGTCTATAATATCGGAAGCACTGAAGAAGTTTCGATTGTCGAGCTGGCACACCGTGTCAAACGACTGACAGAAAGTCGGTCGGAGGTGAGGCTCATTCCGTACGAGCAGGCATATGCCAAAGGCTTCGAGGACATGCGCCGGCGCGTGCCGAGCACTGACAAGTTGTACCAGTTGATGGGGTGGCGCCCGACGAAGTCGCTGGACGAGATTTTGCGGATGATGATTGACTTTCAGCGGGCGGTGGACTCGCAAGTGCTTGGCCTCCAAGGCAACTGAACCGTTGCAAATGCCCGGGGCGTGTGGTATACAGGCGATAGAGTAGTGCCATGGTATAGGCTATGCTTCCGCATAAAGACGTGGCAAAATGAGTTTGTCCGTGAGTGATATACACGACATGAGCGGCGACTCGAGAGAGATCGTGATGAACTCGGCGTTGTACCGGGAGTTCCTGGCCGAGCGCGAAGAGATCCTGCGACACAAGTGGTTGGAGAGTGAGAAGGCGGGGTACGACATTGGGTTTGAGCGCGCGCTATTGGACTGGATCGTGAAACACCGGTCGAACTGGCGCAAGTCTCGCAAGCAATCTCACTCGTAGTCGGTTGGTAGAGACGTAGACGTTCGAGGCACCTTTAAGTCGGCACCGAGAGGCCGACAAGGAGCGGAAATGAAAGAGCGAATCGAATTGGTATGGCCGTTTGCCCCGATGGGGCAGACGGTTTTTTTTGTGGCATGAGCGCGACGGTGCTCATGGACGGCGCGGCGCTGGAGCGGGCGCTGACGCGGATGGCCCACGAGATCGTCGAGAACAACCCCGAGGCCGGCTCGCTGGCGTTTGTCGGCATTCGCACGCATGGCGTGCCGCTGGCGCAACGGCTGGCGGCCAAGGTCGGGTCGATCCTGAAACGCGAATTCCCCGTGGGCGAACTGGACATCAACATGCATCGCGACGATCTGGCGTTGCGGGATTCGCCGCCGATCGTCGGGCCGTCCCACATCACCTTCGACGTGACCGACAAATCGATTGTGCTGGTGGACGACGTGCTGTTTACCGGGCGGACGATCCGCGCCGCGATGGATGAGATCAGTGATTTTGGCCGGCCGCGGCGGATCCAGCTCGCGAGCCTGGTGGACCGCGGCCATCGCGAGCTGCCGATTCGGCCCGATTACGTGGGCAAGAACGTGCCAACCGCGGTGGACGAGCGCGTGCGGGTGCGGCTCGTCGAACTCGACGGCCGGGACGAGGTGGTGATCGAGCGATGAAAGCGATGGCGTGGAAGCACAAGGACCTGCTGGGTATCCAGGAGCTGACGGCGGGCGAGATCACGCACGTGCTGGACACGGCGGCGGCGTTCAAGGAAGTGGGCCAGCGGGCGGTCAAGAAGGTGCCGTCGCTGCGCGGCAAGACGATGGTGAATCTGTTCATTGAACCGTCGACGCGGACGCGGACGAGTTTCGAGCTGGCGGCCAAACGCTTGTCGGCCGACGTGATCAACATCGCGACGACAGCGTCGAGCCTGGTCAAGGGCGAGACGCTGAAGGACACGGCCCTGAATCTCCAGGCGTTGAATGCCGACATCATTGTCATCCGGCACTCAGCGGCCGGCGCGCCGCATTTTCTGTCGCGCTTGTTGAAAGCGAGCGTGATCAACGCCGGCGACGGCGCGCACGAACATCCGACGCAGGCGTTGCTCGACGCGTTCACGATCCGCGAGAAGAAGGGGCGCATCGCGGGATTGAACGTCACGATTCTCGGCGACATTTTGTATTCGCGCGTGGCGCGGTCGAACATCTGGTTGCTGACGAAGCTCGGCGCGCACGTCACACTGGCGGGTCCATCGACGCTGGTGCCGCGTGTGTTCGAGGAATTCGGCTGCCGGGTGACGCACGACATCGAGGACGCGATCCGCGACGCGGACGTGATCAATCTGCTGCGCATCCAGCACGAGCGACAGCGGCAGACGATGTTCCCGAGCATCGGCGAGTACGCGGCGATGTTCGGGCTGAACAAGGAACGGTTCGGGCGGACGAAGCCCGACGCGATGATCATGCATCCCGGCCCGATCAACCGCGGCGTGGAAATCGACAGCGAGATCGCCGATTGCGGGCGCTCGGTGATTCTGGAGCAGGTCACCAACGGGCTCGCGGTGCGCATGGCGGTGCTGTTCCTGTGCTCGGGCGGAAAAATCGCGGCGGAGGGCGCGGAATGAATTCGCTGACCATCAAGAACGGGCGCGTGATCGATCCGGCCAACGGCGTGGACGCGGTGCGGGATGTGTTCGTGGTGGACGGCAAGATCGCGTCCGCCGCGGCGAAGGGCGCGGAGGCGATCGACGCGACGGGCAAGATCGTCACGCCGGGGTTGATTGACATGCACGTGCATCTGCGCGAGCCGGGCCGGAGCGACAAGGAGACGATCGAAACCGGAACGCGGTGCGCGGCGCGGGGCGGGTTCACGTCGGTGGTGTGCATGCCGAACACGTCGCCGGCGGCGGACAACACGGGCACGATCGCGTTCATCAAACAGCGCGCGGCGGAAGCGGGATGCGTGAACGTGTTTCCGACCGGCGCGATCACGAAGGAACTCAAGGGCGAGGAACTGGCGCCGATCGGGTCGTTGAAGAAAGCGGGTGTGGTGGCGATCACCGATGACGGGCGGTGCGTGCAGAACAACGAGCTGATGCGGCGGGCGGTCGAGTACTCGAAGATGTTCGATCTGCCCGTGCTCGATCACTGCCAGGATTACAACCTGGCGGCGGACGGCGTGATGAACGAGGGCCACTGGAGCGTGGCGCTGGGGCTGCGCGGCTGGCCGGCGGTGGGCGAAGACGTGATCGTGGCGCGCAACATTTTGCTGGCCGAACAACTGGACTGGCACATTCATTGTCAGCACATTTCCTCGGCGCGCTCGGTGCAACTGATTCGGGACGCGAAGAAGCGCGGCATCAAGATTTCCGGGGAAGCGTGTCCGCATCATTTCACGCTGACCGACGAATGCGTGAAGACGTACGACGCCAACTTCAAGATGAATCCGCCGGTGCGCACGGAGCGGGACCGCGCCGCGATCCTGGAGGGGCTGGCGGATGGGACGCTGGAGATCATCGCCAGCGACCACGCGCCGCATTGCACGTACGAGAAGGAAGTCGAGTTTGATGTGGCGCCGTTTGGGATCATTGGATTGGAGACGGAACTCGCGCTGGCCCTCGAGCTGGTCCGGAAGAACGCGCTCGATCTGCCGCGGCTGGTAGAAACATTCACGATAAATCCGGCGCGGTTGTTGCGATTGAAGAAGGGAACCTTGTCGGTCGGCGCCGACGCGGATGTCACGGTCATTGACGCAAAGCGGGAGTGGACCTACGATGTGACGGCGTCGGCGAGCAAATCCCGCAACTCCCCGTTCCACGGCTGGAACTTTTCCGGTCGGGCGGTGGCGACAATTGTCGCGGGCGAGATCGTCTGGCGCGAGAACGGACAACGGTGACATGGCCACAGAGTTGAACGGAGTCTTTGCACTGGAAGACGGCACGGTCTACCGCGGCGTTGGATTTGGCGCGACGGCGACGGCGTGCGGCGAGGCCGTGTTCAACACGTCGATGACCGGCTACCAGGAGATCCTCACCGACCCGTCGTACAAGGGGCAGATCGTCGCGATGACGTATCCCGAGATCGGCAACTACGGCGTCAACGCCACCGACGTCGAAAGCTGGCGGCCGCACGTCACCGGATTTCTGGCGCGGCAGCGTTCGCCGGTGGCTTCGAGCTGGCGCTCCGACTCGACCCTCGACCAGTATCTCGCCAAACACACCATCCCCGCCGTATCCAATATCGATACCCGCTCCCTGACAAAGATTCTCCGCGTCAAGGGCGCGATGAAGTCCTGCATCTCCACGGAGTCGATCACCGACCAGGAAGCGGTCAGGCGCGCGCGCGATTGGCGCGGGATCGTCGGCGTCGATTACGTCAAGGAGGTCACGCACCCGAAACCGTTCGCGTGGGACCCCGACGATCAACTGAGCAAGGGCTGGCGCATCGAGCGCGGCGCCGACGGCAAGATGCACTACACAACCGAACTCCCCGACGCCGACATCCCGATCGTCGCGTTCGATTACGGGATCAAGTACAACATCTTGCGCAAATTGCGGCAGCGAGGCTTTCGCGTACAGGTCGTGCCGGCCACCGCGACGGCCGGCGACGTGATGAGCTACAAGCCCAAGGGCGTTTTCTTGTCGAACGGGCCGGGCGATCCGGAGGCGCTCGATTACGCTCACAGCGCGGTCCACGATCTCATGGGACACGTTCCGATTTTTGGAATCTGTTTGGGTCATCAGATTCTTGGATTCTCTTTCGGCGGCCGCACGTTCAAGTTGAAGTTTGGGCACCGCGGCGCGAACCAACCCGTCAAGGATCTGCCCACGGGCAAGGTTTCGATCACATCACAGAACCACGGCTTCGCGGTTGACCCGAAGAGTTTGAACACACACGACGTGGAGATCACGCAGATCAATTTGAATGATCAGACGATCGAGGGGATGCGGCACAAGAAGCTCCCGATTTTCAGCGTTCAGTATCATCCGGAAGCTTCTCCAGGACCGCATGATGCAGACCGGCTGTTCGATGCCTTCCGCCAGCTAATCCTTGACACAGCGGCGTGATGCGGCGCCTAGCGATTTCCGGCGCGCTTCAGCCAGACGAGAAGAATGGCAATGTCGGCGGGTGTGACGCCAGGAATCCGTGATGCTTGGCCGATGGAGTCGGGGCGAAATCGGATTAGTTTTTGTCGCGACTCGAAGCGGAGCGCGCCGATCTCTTCGTACCTGATCCAAACAGGCAGATTTTTATCTTCGAGCTTTCGGAAGCGCTCGATCTGCTCCAAATCGCGCGCGATGTAGCCTTCATACTTCAGTTGAATCTCGACCTCTTGGGTGACGTCGTCGGGCAACGCGCGATCCGCGACGGCCAGTGAGTTGTACGTGATCTCTGGCCGACGAAGAATCTCGGCATACGTGTTCGAGCCGTCTCGCGTCCTGCGAAGTCGATCGATCTCCTGTTCGATCGCGGCGCGCTTTGTTTGAAACGTCTCCCAGTGATTGTTGTCGACCAAGCCGACGCGCTGACCGAGAGGAGTCATTCGAAGATCAGCGTTGTCCTGCCGCAAGAGGAGACGGTATTCGGCCCGCGAGGTGAACATGCGGTAGGGTTCATCGGTGCTCTTGGTAATGAGATCGTCGATGAGCACGCCGATATAACTATCTGCGCGCGTGAGGATTAGTGGTGGGCCGCCGGAGAGCTTCAGGGCGGCGTTGATACCGGCGACAAGGCCTTGGGCGCCGGCTTCTTCGTAGCCGGACGTACCGTTGATCTGGCCGGCGAAGTATAGATTCTCGATTCGCTTGGTTTCCATCGTGGGATGGAGCTGATGCGGAAGGCTGTAGTCGTACTCGACGGCGTATCCCGGGCGCATGATCTGGGCGTCCTCGAGACCGATGATCGAGCGGATCACTTGGAGCTGAACGTCCTCCGGAAGGCTGGTCGAGGAGCCGTTGACGTAAAACTCATCCGTGGCGCGGCCTTCGGGTTCGAGGAAGATCTGATGGCGCGGCTTCTCGGCGAACTTGACGATCTTGTCTTCGATGGATGGACAGTAGCGCGGCCCCACGCCGCGAATTTGGCCGGAGTAAAGCGGCGAGCGGTGGAGGTTTGCTTGGATGACTTCCCGGGTCTTGTCCGTGGTGTATGTCAGGTAGCAGGGCAATTGTTCCACGTGGAACGTTCGCGGTGTGCGGTACGAGAAAAATGGAACCGGCTCGTCGCCCGACTGAACCTCCATCCGCGAGAAGTCGATGGACCGCCCATTCAGCCGCGGCGGTGTTCCGGTTTTCAGCCGACCCAGCTCGAAACCTAGCTGTTTCAGGCTGTCCGAGAGTGAGTACGCGGCCGGCTCGCCCGCCCGGCCGGACTCCAGCTTCGCCTCGCCGACATGAATCAAGCCCCGCAGAAACGTCCCCGTCGTCACGATGACCGCCTGGCAGTCGTACTGCATCCCCATCTTCGTCACCACGCCGCAGGCCTTGTCGCTGACTACGAGAAGTTCGTCGACCATCGCCTGCTTCACCTCGAGATTTGGCTGCCGTTCGACGACCCACTTCAGCCGGAACTGATACGCTTTCTTGTCGCACTGGGCGCGCGGCGCCCAGACTGACGGTCCCTTCTTCGTATTCAGCATCCGGAACTGTATGCCAGTCTGATCGGTGTTCACGCCCATCTCGCCGCCCAGCGCATCGATCTCCCTGGCAAGATGGCCCTTGGCGAGGCCGCCGATCGCTGGATTGCACGACATCTGGCCGATCGTGTCGAGATTCGTCGTCAGCAGCAGCGTCTGACAGCCCATGCGCGCCGTGGCCAGCGCCGCCTCGGTCCCGGCATGGCCGGCGCCGATGACGATGACATCGTACTTCTTGGGGTATATGAACGCCGCGCTCATTTCCCGATGCAGAACGCGCTGAAGATGCGGTCGAGTATATCCTCGGTACTGGTCTTCCCGACGATCTCGCCCAATGAATTGAGCCCTGCACGCACATGCTGCGCGACGATCTCGAGCGGCTCGGCTTTCTTCAGACTATCACACCCACCAGTCAAGTATTTCATTGCCGCGCCAAGCAAGTTTCTCTGGCGTTCGTTAATCGCAACATCGACAGCCGCAGTACCTACCGTGCCAGAGTAGGCCAACGCAACAAGCTTCGCGCGGAGGTTGTCTAGTCCGTCCCCGCGTGTAGCTGAGACACGAATGCTATCGAGGCCCTTCGCGATCTCTGCGGGTAGCCGCAGCCGCGGTGGCAGGTCGGACTTGTTGAGAACCAAGATTGAGCGTTTCGTTCCAACTGCGCCAATTACCTCAGCGTCCGCCGCAGTAAACGCTTGGGATAAATCGCAGACAGTAAGCGCTATCTCGCTGGCGTCCAATGTCTTGCGACTGCGCTTCACCCCAAGTCTCTCGGCCGTTGCTCGGCCCCTTCGTATGCCCGCGGTATCCGTGAACCGAAACGGAATACCGTCGATGCTGACCGTCTCGTCGACCGTGTCGCGCGTCGTTCCAGGGACGGGCGTCACGATGGCGCGGTCGTGGCCGACGAGTGCGTTGAGCAGACTGGACTTCCCGACGTTGGGTCGGCCGACGATAGCGACGCTGATGCCGTCGCGCAGAATCCGTCCTTCGCGAGCGGTAGCTAGAAGCGTCCGAACGACAGCAACGACTTCCTCTGTGTTGCGCATCAAATCCGCGCGGACCTCGGGGCCGATATCGTCTTCGGGGAAATCTATATGTGCTTCGATGTGAGCGAGAACGGTAAGCAGCTTATCGCGGGCGGCATCGATCTTTGCAGACAGATGGCCTTCGAGTTCGTGGACGGCGGCAGTGTGGGCCCGATCCGATTTTGCGCGAATCAAGTCCATGACCGCCTCGGCCTGGGTCAGATCGAGTCGGCCGTTGAGGAAGGCGCGCTTCGTGAATTCGCCGGGCTCGGCCAAGCGAGCGCCGTGGTCGAGGCACAAGGCGAGGATTTTGCGGGCGGTCAGGATGCCGCCGTGGCAATTGAGCTCAACCGTGTCTTCCTTCGTGTAGGTGCGCGGCGCGCGCATGACAGCGAGCATGACCTGGTCGACCACCTCGCCGTTGATGCCGATGGTCCCGAAATGAAGCGTGTGGGTGGGGAACTCAGATACCCTTGCATGTCGCGACTGGAAGATGCGGTCGGCGACGTCGATGGCGCGTGGTCCCGAGATGCGAATGATGGCGATGCCGCCTTCGCCGATCGGAGTAGAGATGGCTGCGATGGTGTCGTCCATGAATTCGCCCATGCCCGCTATTGGGCCGGAGTATAGCAGGCGCGAGGCGAATTTCAATGCATGGGGCGCGCGCTTGCCGTGGGTGAGGCGCGCGATTAGATTCGACGACGGAGGGATGAGTATGAATTTTCGACGGTGGTTTTGCGCGCTGGGTTTGATGGTGTTGTTGGCGACGAACATGTTGGCGGACACGCCGGACGAGAAGGTTCGTAACGACAAGGTGCTGGTTGTGGAGCATTCGCTGGCGGCGGGTGAAGTGACGACGTTGTGGCCGGTTCGGCCGTCCGTGATGGTTTACCTTGATGACGGATCGGTGACGGTCACGGGGATCGAGACGACTCGGACCGTAATCGTGAAGCGTGGAGATGTCGTGTTTCGGCCGGTGGGGGCGGGGCTGTTGAAGAACGCGGGGCAGACGGATTTGCGGCTGGTATCGGTCGAGTTTCTTGGGAAGGGCGGCACGGATACGTGGGGGAATGCGGGACTGGCGCCGAACTACAAGATGCTGGTGGAGAATCAGTATGTGCGAGTCTACGACATTCGGTTTGCGGCGGGGACGAGCGAGCCGCAGCACACGCATCACGACCGCGTGGTGGTCTGCCTGTCGGGCGCGGAGCTGCAGCATGAGTTGCCGGATGGTCGAACGGAGACTTCCACGTTGAAGACAGGCGAGATCGCGTGGCGGCGTGGCGGGACGCACATCGGCCACAACATCGGCAAGACGGACCTGTGGGTGATCGCCATCGAGCCGAAGTAGAGCCGTCGGCGGGACGGCGTGTGAGGGGAACGGAGAGGTTTTTCGTGGATTGCGGGGAGCCGCGGGGAGGTCGATCTGACCGGCGGAACTGCGCAGTAGTGTAATGCAGATCGGACGAGTTGGAAAGTTCGGCGAGTCTGACGACGCGGCCGCGACATCGGCTAGCAGCGACCCCGAGCAAATGAGTTGCGGGCGGAGGAGACTTCCGGTATGACAAAGTAGCATTGTGGTCCAGATTTCGCACGTGTTGTGTGACGGCCTTGAAACGCGGTTCGCAACCATAAGATGTGAGGCATGGCGTTCTTCTCGCAAGATTTTCGACGCTTGCTCAGGCACTCGCTGGAGTCGTTCATCTACCTGGTGCTGCTCTTGATATTCGCCGTGAGTCTCACCTTTGTGGAGGACTGGCTGCGGGCGACGCATCGTCCAGCATGGCTAATTACCGGAATTCAGGGGCTCGCCATCCTCGCGTTCTTGACGGACGCAGTCGGTTTCGCTGGTTTATGTATGAAGGTGCTGTATCGTGCATTGCGTGATATTATAAGGCAAAAATGAACTCGCTTGCCTCCACAGCCGAAGAACAGCGGGAGCGGGCGTCGTTCCTGCGAATGTGGCTCGTCGCATTCGTTGTCGCCTTGGTGTCGGTTGTGCCCATCATGCTGTTGAAGGAACGGCATCCGTGGGTTGTCCTTATCCCCATCAGTATCGGGGCATACATTGTCTTGGCATTCGAGGTTTCTGACGACTGGGCGGATTTTCGTAACCGGCAGAGGACGCATAGCATGACCGGTTACTTTTACTTCAATCCTACGACTCAGGAGGTCTCCTATAAAAGGGCTCAGGACCTCCCATTACAGGACTCCGTTAGCAGTTTTTGGTTGGAACTGAAACGGTTCACAAAACCGTCGGTCCACCAGCTCGACTTGTTTGAGAAGATTGTGACTGAAGACGCAGAGCGGCGGAGGGTGCGGGTCCTGCCGACGGAGCATGGCGACGTTTACGTCATCAGCTGTGAACGTTTCATCGAGTTGCTTGTAAGCAAACTGCTGGATAGCACTGACAAAGCCACTGAGCACGCCCTAGCTGTCACATGGAAGGGCCTTGATCCTGTGCGTCGCGAGGAGCTTCGCGCCATTCTCAACAAGACTGTGCGTGAAACAATAAAGAACGATCTGCGAGGAACTTTCATCAAGCTCGTTTCTGATGGCGGTGCGGGGGTGATACAAGATCTTCTGAAAGATCTGGGGGATCTTCCTCAACCCACCACTGCGCGCAGGAGGGGAAAGCATCAGTCAGGTGGTGCAGCGACACGTGGGCAGCAGTAAGAACGCCTTTGGGGCTGTGCGACTGATTTGAATTGAGGGAGCGACGGGCTAGTTTACGAAAATCTTCCCCCCATTACTTCCTCTGCCGTCTTTAGACTCAAGAGTGTCCGCTTGCCTTTCGCATCCTTTCCTAACTGCACCCCTTGGGTCTTGATCACCTCGGAGAACTTGCGAATTTGCGAGCGCCCTTGGTTGACTTTCACTTGGTGAATAAAATCCCGGTCCTCGCCGTTCCATGCATCACAAATCACGAAGGGACTATGGGATGAGATCAAGACCTGCGAGCGCTTTGCGGGGTCGGCGTTCTCCGTGAGCGATTTTAGGCACCGGTAAAAGGCGGCAATCGCCTGCGGGGTTAAGCCGTTCTCCGGTTCTTCGATCATCATCACCGCCGGGCGATTTGGTGAGCAGACTAAAACGACCAACCCTATGAAATTCAATATTCCTGACGAAAGTCGCGGTGCGGCAATCGATTGTCGTCCATCTGAGAAAGCTACCGAAAAGCCGACTCGGTCTGTTCCAAGAACGTTGAACTCAAAATCTTGAAAATTTGGCTCGATCTCGTGAATTAGCGCCTTTATCGATTCTAGTTCGGGAGCAGAAACCTCCTTCATGTGATAGAGGGTTCCTGCCAAGTCGTCGCCTCCGTAACCGATCCGTGGAGCGGATTGACTGGAACTTGTATCGGGAGCTTCGGGCAGCCTCGAAGGCAAAGCGAGGGTCGCGGGCTCAAGACGGAAGCGATTGAAGCGACTAATCTGTTGTGCGCATTGCGTTGCTTCCGGATCGAGGTCTAGGTGCCGACCCGCAATCTGAGCCTGCCGGATCGCCGAAAACAGTGGCCTGTCGTTTTCCAGCAGCCCATCGAATTGCTGCGGCGGATCGCTTCGGTCAAAGAGTAATTGATTGCCTGGGTTCTTGATTAACCGCTCGTTGAAGATGGTAAAATTCGGAAGATCTTCATTAGCCCCCGTTTGAGAGTACTCAATCTGATAGTGGAGGCTCTCCTTGGAGTCACGGTGCTGACACATGTCAGCGATGAAGCTGATTCTGCCCGGGGCAACGGCTCCGCGATGCAAAGTCGCGCGGAATGAAAATGGGTACCGGCCGAATGCTTGCCTCAGGTTGCCGCGCGAGATCATCGAAAAGTTCAATAGCGCTTCGAAAATCGCTGATTTACCTCCGCCGTTTGGGCCGACAAAAACCGTAAGCGGAGACAGCTTTATGGTCGTGTCTCGGTGTATTGAGTAATTCCGAATCCGGATCTCGCGTAAGAACATATATCACCTATTCTTTAGTAGACTCACAGGAGTTTGGTGTTGGCGGAAGGCTAGGTCGTTTTCTTAATCATGCTGCGGAGTGTAGTCAGGCGGTGGGCGTTCGACAAGCGCCGCGTGGAGTTGCGAATTCAACCTTGTCGGGGCGGGGTGAAGACGCTTGGTCGACTGACGGATTAAACGGGCGAGACGCCCGTTCTACGTTTGGGCACAGGCGGGACGCGCCGTGCAACCCCGACTTTGGGAGCGGTGGAAAACGGGCCGATCAATCGACAGATTAAACGGGCAAGATGCCCGTTCTACTTTGTCGGCAGGCAGGCGGGACGCCCGCCCCACTATTTTGGTGGCGCCGATGGCTCAAAAGGCGGGGGTTGTCAAGACGCAAAGTATCGTGGGGAGATATTTGGTGCTGGACGTAGTATCGGAATTGTGGGACAGTCGGCACGGTTCTTTGACATAGGTTCCAAGTTTCGGGTTCGCGGTTCGGCTGTGGTGGAGACGCTTTGGTCGGTGGATGTGCGCGGTCGGGAGACCGGCGCACAACACGAGAGCTGGATAAGCCCTTACCCTGACCCGCCTTCGCCGAGCGGCAGGCGGTCCGCGCTCACTGCGCGCGGCTACAGCGGAGCGGGGGGGGCCCCCCTGTTTCTGCGAAACGAAGCCAACGGTTTTGACGGGTTGGCGTCCGCGGATGTGTTTTGGCATGAGGCGGTTGTGGAGAATGAGGGCGCGAAAAATCGATTGGCTTCGTTTGGCTTCGTTTTGGGGGTCCGGGCACAGCGGAATGGCCTTTGAGGCCGGTTGTGGCAGACGGGCGAGACGGCCGGATTTGCCCCCTCCAGTTGAGCTGGGGCGCTACCGCGGGCTGGCTGGGACGCCGTAGTTGATGCCTGGGATGGGTTCTTGGAGAATGGCCTGCTGGAGGGAGGCGAGGGCGTCCTGACAGAGGAACATGGCCTTGCGTTTCTGGTCGAGGGAGATGGCGAGGGAGCGGACGTTGGTGTTCTCGCGGGAGAGCGGGATGATTTTGGCGCGGACATCGCTGAAGCGGGCGTAGGCGGACGTGGCGGTGACGAGGTCGGCGGCGCCGTTGAGGGTCGGGAGCGCGGCGAGGGCGTCGAGGTCCCTGCGGACTTCCTGGTCGTCGGCGGTCATACGGGCTTCGAGCGTGTCCATTTTCGCGTCGCTTTCCTCGGCGATGTGTTGGGGAAGGAGAGCCTGGATGCGCCACGCGGCGGCCTGCGCGCCAAGCGCGAGCGGCACGATGGCGCGGGCATCGGGCGAGGTGGCGGTTTTCGACACGAGACGGGACAAGGCATCGTCCATCTCGGTGATCGCGTCGGCGGCGGGGCCGAAGGCGAGATTGAAGGCTTTGATGTTGGTGTTTTTGACCGCGAGATCCAGCAGATCCTTGTCGATGCTCAGGAAATTCGTGAAGGCATTGGAGAATTGCGCAAGCAGTTCTTTCTCGCGCGGGTTGCTGCCCTTGTCCAACAACTGGCCCAACACCCTGCGTCCCCGGTCCACATCGGCGGTAGCGGCACGGGCCTGGTCGGCGTACTTCTGCGAATCCTCGTCGGTGACGGCCATGACGGCGCTTTTCTCGGCTTCGGAAGCGGACGCAAGGGCGAGGCGCATTTGTTCGACGGCATCGACGCGTCTGGCTTTGAGCGCGAGAAGTTCCGCGGGGCTTTGGCCCGTGTGGAAGCGGAGCACAACGAGCATCACCACGAGAAGCAATGCGGCGCCGAAGACCATCCAGAAAACGTCTTTGCTGCTGGGTTTCACGATTCCGATACCCTCCTCACGATGCAAACGGGGACTGTTGACATTGCAGTCGTGCGATTTTTCCTACCACAGAGTGAAGCCCAGTGCGAGCGCAATGAACGAGCGCGAGGGCGTGCGGCGAAGGGCGGGACGGCTAGGCGTTGGCGAGGATGCGGCGGGATTCGTCGAGGAAGATGCCGCGGAAATTCATCTTGAGCGCTTCGGGATTGGTGGCTTTGTTGAGGGCCTCTTCCTCGGTGATCGCCTTGGCCTTGACCAGTTTGTACAGGGCCTGATTGAAGGTTTGCATACCCTCGTCCGTGGCGGTCTCGATCGCGGCGGCGAGTTTGTCGAGCAGGTTTTGCTCGATGAATTTGCGCACGGTGGGCGAATTGATCATGATCTCGACGGCGGGGACGACGCCCCCTGCGATCGACGGGACGAGGCGCTGGCAAACGACGGCACGCAGGTTGGCGGCGATCTGGCGGCGGATCTGGTCGCGCTCGTGCGCGGGAAAAAAGTCGAGCGTGCGACCGATGGCCGAGTACGCGGTCGTCGTGTGCAGCGTGGTGATGACGAGATGGCCCGTGTCTGCTGCGGCGAGGGCGGCCATGAACGACTGGCTGTCGCGCATCTCACCGATCATGATGACGTCGGGATCCTGGCGCATGACGTGGACGAGGGCCCGCTCGAAACTCAATGTGTCGAGGCCGACTTCGCGCTGTTCGATGACCGATTGTTTGTCCTCGAAGATGTATTCGATCGGGTCTTCGAGCGTGATGATGTGGCACTTTTCGTTTTCGTTGATGTGCTGCACCACGGCGGCCAGTGTGCTGGACTTGCCGCAGCCCGTCGGGCCCGTGACAAGGATGATGCCGCGCTCGGCCTTCGCGATATCCCCCAATTGCTCGGGTAGATTCAGTTCCTTGAAGGACGGCACCTTGGTCTTCACGAACCGCATCGCGAAGCTGAGCAAGCCGCGCTGCCAGAACACGTTGACGCGGAAGCGACCGAGCGACGGGTCGATGTAGGAGAAATCCGCTTCCTTCTCGCGCTCCAAGCGGGACTCGACGTGTTTGGGGAGCATGAATTTGACGATCTCGGCGACCTGCTCCTTGGTGGGCGGATCGACCTGCACGGGGAACAATTCGCCCGAGATGCGGATGGTGGCGTGATGGTCGGGTTTCACATGGATGTCCGAGGCACCCATGTTGACGGCAAATTTGAGGAGGCTGTGAAGGTATTCCATAAGTTAGCGGGAGATCGAGATGCTATGGGGAGCGAGGGCGGAGGGAGCGACACTGAGCTGGGCTTGCGCCCGCTTCGGCAGGTCAAGGAACATCAGCACGACTTCGAATCCCTTGCCCTGGCCGCGTCGCGCGCATTGCACGACCACGCCGCGACAACCAATATCCGGTCGCTGATCCCTGCGCGCTCCCGAGTGGGGCAAGCGCATCTCCACGCCAACTTCCATCCATTCGGGCATGAACGTATCGGTCAGAAACGTAATGCCTTTGGGGGACAGATTGAACACCTGGTCGAGAACGGCGGCGTTGCGCGAGCGTTTTCCATTCAGCTCGGCATCGAACACCCCGGAAATATCTCTCCTCGTGGCTCCCATCGTTACTCACCAAGGTCGTCCGTCAATCTAGCACCGTACCGCCCCCCTGTCAACGGAGGGGCTTTCGGGTTACCACTGGATGACGCAGGAGGCCCACGTCAGGCCGCTGCCGAACACGATCAGCAGAATCAGGTCGCCGTGCTGGAATCGACCTTCACGGGCGGCCTCGTCGAGCGCGATGGCGACGGAGGCGGCGGAAATGTTGCCGTAGCGATGCAGATTTACGTACACCTTGTCCATCGGCGCGCCGATCCGCTCGGCGATGGATTCCAAAATGCGGATATTGGCCTGATGCGGGATCACGCACTTGATGTCCTGGATCGTCAGGTTGCACCGTCGCAACGCTTCCTCCGCGGCCGTCTGCATGGCGATGACGGCGTTTTTGAACACCTCTTTGCCGGCCATCTTCAAATGATGCATTCCCGCGCTGACCGACTCTTTCGATGCCGGATAGCGCGCCCCACCCGCAGGCATCAGCAGAATGTCCGCCTGCGAACCGTCCGCTCCCATGCAGGTTGTCAAAATCCCATGACCGTGTTCCTCGCCGCGGCTGCGCAACACCGCCGCGCCCGCGCCGTCGCCGAACAGGACGCACGTGCTGCGATCCTGCCAGTCGATGATCGTCGACAGCTTCTCGGCGCCAATCACCAATACGGTGTTGTAGGTGCCGGATGTGACAAATTGTTGCCCGATTTCGAGTCCGTACAAAAAGCCCGAGCAGGCCGCTTCCATGTCGAACGCGGCCGCGCGTTTCGCACCCAGCTTCTCCTGGATAAGGCACGCCGTCGCGGGGAACGGCATGTCCGGAGTGATCGTGGCGCAGATGATCAGGTCGATCTCGTCCTCGCGCACGCCGGCCTGTTCCATCGCGCGGCGGGCGGCCTCGACGGCCATGTCCGACGTGCACATCCAGTCCGCTGCGATCCGGCGCTCCTTGATTCCCGAGCGCGTGGTGATCCACTCGTCGGTGGTATCGACCAACTTTTCCAGGTCGGCGTTGGTGAGCACACGGTCCGGCACGTACGAGCCCGTGCCGACAATGTGCACCGGTCTAAGATGCTGCCTCGACCTGGGATTGCGCAAGTGTGTTTTGCTGGACTTTGTCATGAAACTTTTTGATTTCCTCGACCATGTGGTCGTTGAACCGGGACTCGACAAACTCCGTGGCGACGCGGATCGCGTTCTTGACGGCCTTGGGCGAACTGGCGCCGTGGGCCTTGATGCAGACTCCGTTGATGCCGAGCAACACCGCCCCGCCATATTCGTCCGGATCGACCTTGCGTTTCAGCGACCGGAATGCGCCCGACGCGAGCAGCCCGCCCAACATCCGCAGCGGATTCCGGGTGATCTCCTCCTTGAGCCAGCAACCGACCAGACGCGCCGTGCTTTCGCAGACTTTCAACACCGCGTTGCCCACGAAGGCATCGGCGATGATCACATCGGCGTGATTGGAGAACAGGTCATGGCCGTCGATGTTGCCGACGAAATTCAGGTTGGTCTGCTTCAGCAGCCGATGCGTCTCGAGGGTCAGCTCGTTGCCCTTCATGTCCTCGGTGCCAATCGAGAAGACGGCCACCCGCGGCCGTTCGTATCCGAGAATCTGTTTCGAGAACATGCTACCCATGATGGCGTACTGGACGAGGTTGGACGGAGCGGGTTCGAGGTTCGCGCCCGCATCGATCAGGACAAAGACATTTTGCGGCGCCGGCAGCAGAACCGCCAGCCCGGCGCGGTCGACGCCATCGAGCGTGCGCAGTTTGACCTGGGAAGCCGTCAGCAGCGCGCCGGTATTGCCGGCTGACACGATGGCGTCGGCATCGCCGCGTTTGACCAAGTCGATGGCGCGGCTCATCGAACTGTCCTTCTTGCGGCGCACGGCCTGCACCGGTTGGTCATCCATCTCGATGACCTCGCTGGCGTGGACGATCTCGATGCGGCTGTCGGAAAACCCGAGCGTGCGCAACTCGGCCTCGATGCGCGCGTTGTCGCCGACCAGGTACAGGCGATCGATGTGGCTGTTGCCGCTGAGGGCCTGGGTGGCGCCGGCAACGATGTTTTGGGGGGCAAAGTCCCCACCCATCGCATCGATTGCCAGTTTCATGATCGACGAGCTAACCGGTCGTTACCGAGACGACCTGACGGCCCTTGTAGTAACCGCAGGACGGACAGACGCGGTGAGGGCGCACCCGCGCGCCGCACTGGGAGCACACCGACAACTGCGGCGGCGATTTCGGCCGGTTCGCCGCCTTGCGGGTGCGCAGGCGCATCTTCGACATTCTTCGTTTTGGGACGCCCATGGAAATCCTCTCCCTTACCTCATTTCAGTTTCAAGTTGTCCAACGCATGCCACCGCAAATCCCCCGCCGACGGCTTGCATCGGCACGACCCACTATTTAAATCCTTGCCACAATACGGGCATAATCCCTTGCACCCGGGGGTACAAAGTGCTCGCTGTGGAAGCTCCAAGATAATATCTTCCCGCATATTGGGCGTCAAGTCCACGAAGTCCTCCCCGTGGAGCTCCTGGTGGAACACAAACTGATCCACCCGCAAGGGCAATTCGAACACCTGCAGGCAACGGCTGCACCGCAATGTCGCCGCCGTCCGCAGCCACCCCGTGACCAGTAGCGCGTTTCCCTGGATTTGCGCCAGAAATTCATACTCGACGTCGTGCTCGAATCGCGTGTCGGGTTCGTCGAGCTCCATGATCGAGGAAGGATCGCTGCCGGACTGTGTTTCCCCCTCCGGCGGGATGCGCTTGACATTGATTTTCATACATACCCCTTTTGCCCCGGGGACCAGACCTGCAGCCCGATCACCGCGAGCCAAACCTACGTCTCATCGCATGTTCGACACCGGGCGGCACAAAATCTCTCACTCTGCCGCCCAGATGCCCGATCTCCTTGACCAGCCGCGAACTGATAAATGTATATTCATCCTTCGTCATCAGAAAGATGGTTTCGATGCCCGGATCCAGCTTCCGATTCATCAACGCGAGCTGGAACTCGAACTCGAAATCGGACACCGCCCGCAGCCCGCGCACGATCGCCGTCGCCCGTTTGCGCCGGGCGTAGTCGATGAGCAGGCCTTTGAATTGGTCCACCGACACGTTCCGCAGTCCCTTGACCGCCTCCGTCGCCAGCCGCCGCCGCTCCTCCACGCTGAACAATGGCGTCTTCTCCGAATCGATGGCCACTGCAACAATCACGCGGTCAAACATTTGGGCGGCACGACGCACGATGTCGAGATGGCCGTTGGTAATGGGATCAAAACTGCCGGGATAAACTGCGATTTTCAAATGTGACCTCCCTGCCCTTGGCCAGAACGATAATTTTCACGCCGCCGTTTTGCAACCTTTTCTTTTGCACAGCCTGATCCTGCATTCCCATGGGAGACACCCGTCAGAGCTTTGCAAAACTGCCGACCCAATGGTATTTCGCCTTGTCACCGCCCGCGATTTCTGCGACGCTTATTCCCGCGAGTTTGGGCGGCGGGCACGGCGTCTCGCCCCACGGAGGAAATTGGGAGGATAATCTTATGGACAACAACGCAGTTTCGCAGTCAGTCATTTCCAACGAAGTCGAAATCACCGGCACCATCAAAGGCTCGGGTTCCCTGCGCATCGACGGGAAACTCGAGGGCGAGTTGCATTGCACGGGCGACGCGGTCATCGGCAAATCCGCGCAGATCAAGGGCAACATCGTGGTCAGCTCCGCGACCATCGAGGGCACGATCCAGGGCAATATCACCGCCAAGGACCGCATCGAAATGAAATCGACGGCGCGCGTCACCGGCGACATCCGCGCCAAACGCCTCAGCGTCGAGGACGGCGTGACCTTCGTCGGCCGCTCCGAGGTGAACCCGTCCGGTTCGCCCATCAGCGGCGTGGCGCCCGTCGTGAGCGCCGCGGCCGAAGCCGACAAAGAGGACCACGCGGATGCCGCGACGGTCCGGTCGTTTGCGCGACGCTGAAAACGATGCGCCATTGACGGCGCGCACCAGGGCGGGAGCGAGCGGTGAGCAAGAACCGCAAGGTCAACACACTCGATAGCTACGCGACCATTCGCGCCGTCGCGCGCTCCAAGCCGGCTCCCGGTGCACCCGCGTCCGCCGCGGACGAATCGCCGGGTCCGTCCGCCGAGGCGACGCCCGACGCCGTAAAATTGGGCGCGCGTGTGGCCCGCACCACCGTTCCCGTCAAACATCAGATCGATTGCTACGAGTGCGGCTATAAGTTCCAGGTGCACGGCCGCGCCACGACCACGCACTGCCCCAAATGCCGCGCCCTGCTCGACCTCAGCGATCACACCATCGACACCGAATGGGTCGACACGATCAAAACCGCCGGCACAATCCGCCTCACCCCGACCGGCGTCCTGAAAAATGGCGACCTCATCGGCGCCGACGTGATTCTGGAAGGCATCATCGAGGGCGGGCGCGCCCGCGCGTTGCGGACGCTCGAACTGGGCGCGGGCGCGATCTTCTCGGAGAAAGCTGTCTCGGGTCCCGATCTTCGCATCGCGCCGGGAGCGGAGTTCAAATTCAAGCACGACGCGAAGTACCGCAACGTGGAAGTCCTCGGCACCTTCCGCGCACGGCTCGAAGCCACGGGGTTGATCACCGTGAGACCGGGCGGCCTGCTCGAAGGCGAGATTCAAACCGAGCACCTCATCGTCGAGGACGGCGGCGGTTTGAGGGCCGAGTTGCGCATCGGCCCGAAACCAGAAGTGGCTCCCGAGAACGTCGAAGCGGCCTAATCGCGGGCCAGCACGGCGTGATATTCCTGCAGCGTGCAAACGCTCAGCCCTTTTTCCCGCATCGCCCTGATCCCGAGCAGCGCCGCCTTCACGCCCGCCAGCGTCGTCATGATCGGAATCTTGTGGGCCACTGCCGCCGTGCGAATCCGCACCTCGTCCGCGCGCGGCGATTTGCCCGCCGGCGTGTTGATCACGAGCTGCACCTCGTCGTTCTTGATCAAATCCAGCACGTTCGGCCGGCCCTCCGCCAGCTTGAACAGCGTCTGCACCTTCACCCCGCCCGCCTCCAGCACCTTCGCTGTGCCACTCGTCGCGCATAACTCAAAGCCCAGCTCGCCAAATTCCTTCGCCAGCGGGACGAGGTTCTTCTTGTCCGAATCGCGCACGCTGATGAACACCCGCCCCGATTGCGGCAATGCGGGCGCCGCCGCCATCTGCGATTTGGCGTACGCCTCGCCCCAGTCCTCGCCGATCCCCATCACCTCGCCGGTCGATCGCATCTCCGGCCCGAGCAAAATGTCCTGCCCGGGAAACTTGTTGAACGGGAACACCGATTCCTTCACCGAGTAATATTTCGGCACGATCTCTTCGGTGAACCCCAACTCCGTCAGCTTCTTGCCCGTCATCACTTTCGCCGCGAGCTTGGCCAGCGGCACGCCGATCGCCTTGCTCACAAACGGCACGGTCCGCGACGCGCGCGGATTCACTTCCAGCACCCACACGTTCCACCCCTTGACCGCGAACTGCACGTTCATTAACCCCGCGACCTTCAGCTCCCGCGCCATCGCCTGCGTGTGGCGCCGCATCGTCTCGATGTTCTCCGGCCAGATCGAATGCGGCGGCAACACCATCGCCGCGTCCCCGCTGTGGCACCCCGCAAACTCGATGTGCTCCAGCATCCCGCCGACCACCACCGTGTCCCCGCCCACGCCGATGTCGGCCAGGCAATCCACGTCCACCTCGAACGCTTCCTCCAAAAACTTGTCCACCAGCACCGGCCGCTCGGGCGACGCCTCGACCGCGAACCGCATGTAGTGCCGCACCTCGTCGTCGCTGTACACGATCTGCATCGCCCGCCCGCCCAGCACGAACGATGGCCGCACCAGCACGGGATACCCCACCTTGTGCGCCGCCGCCAGCGCTTCGTCCTCGTTCGTCGCCAGCCCGTTCGGCGGCTGCGGAATACCCAGCTTGTCCAGCATCGCCGCGAACAGTTTGCGGTCCTCGGCAATCTCGATGCTCTGCGGCGACGTGCCGATGATGTTGACCCCGTTCTTCTGCAACCCGAGCGCCAGATTCAGCGGCGTCTGACCGCCAAACTGCGCGATCGCCCCCCAGCACTTCTCCCGCTCGTAAATGTGCAGCACGTCCTCCAGTGTCAACGGCTCGAAAAACAACTTGTCGCTCGTGTCGTAGTCCGTCGATACCGTCTCGGGATTCGAGTTGACCATGATCGTCTCGAGCCCGAGCTCCTTCAGCGCGAACGCCGCGTGCACGCAGCAGTAATCAAACTCGATCCCTTGCCCGATCCGGTTCGGTCCGCCGCCGAGGATCATCACCTTCCGCGTGTCCGTCTTCCGCACCTCGTCGTCGCCCGTGTCGTACGTCGAATAGTAATACGGCGTGTACGCCTCGAACTCCGCCGCGCACGTGTCCACCAGCCGATAGCTCGGCACCAGCCCGATCTTCTTCCGCAACGTTCGCACCTCGTCCTCGGTGCTCCCCACCAGCGCCGCAATCTGCCGATCGGAAAACCCCATCGACTTGGCTTCGTGCAGCAATGACAATTTGTGTTGGCTCGCCATCACCATCGACCCTAGCGAAGCCTCGCCGTTTTGACAAGCGGCCGGTCGTCCGCCGTTGTGGCTGCGCCTCTGTGAAGCGCAGGGACCGAGCGCCCGAAGGCCTCGCCGAGGCCCGAATACCCCCCAAAACGAAGCCAAACGAAGCCAACGCGTTTTTCGGGTTTTCGTTCTCCATAACACCCTTCATCGCAGGCACATCCATTTACGACATCGCCTGAAAACCGTTGGCTTCGTTTCGCAGAAACATATATATAGCCCCCTCCCTGTCTCGCTGAAGCTTTACCTGCCTCTGGCGGGCTCACGCGAAGGCGGACCACCCTCTTTCTCTTTCTCCTGCTCTTGTCAAAGAACCAATAACGGCCCAACGATTATTACCACGCGAGCACAACCCGCTGCCGCCGTGACCGCATTTTGCCATGTCTGATACCGTTTCCGACGTTATTCGCAACCGAGCGGAGTGTAGCCCCCACACGAAACGAAGCGAGGTTGTGAATAACTCGGCGACGCGCCATAATCGGCACGGCGTCGATACCGCCACGTCGGGA